>Ga0233437_1002626_pt1 | contig 26297 bp, 41 predicted proteins | sample SI_122_August201_FD_182714 | JGI IMG/M metagenome (GOLD analysis project Ga0233437, IMG submission 182714) | Seawater microbial communities from Saanich Inlet, British Columbia, Canada - SI_122_August2016_200_MG | ecosystem: Environmental > Aquatic > Marine > Inlet | place: Canada: British... | reverse complement strand
CTAGCACAAAGTTTATGGCTAAGCGAAAAAAAGAGAATTGTTTTCTAGCAAGAATCCTTTTGTTTATCGAAATCTTTCTAGTAGAAAAAGAACATACACTCCATTTAATCGATCGAAAAGCTTCGATTGGAATAACAATGATTCCAATGGATGTATCACTTTTTTCTGGAGAAGTACTAAATAAAGTTCATTCAGGTGTATTAATGTCGGGCACGTTGTTACCGCTAGAAATGTATAAAGACGTTCTAGGAATAAAAAATGGGATTACAAAAGAATATGCTTCTCCTTTTCCAAAAGAAAACCGATTGAATCTATTTGTAGACAAAACAACTACAAAGTATACTGAGCGAAATGCAGAACAATTCGCTTTGATTGCAGAACAAATAAACAAAACAATTCCATTGATCCCAGGTAACACAATTGTTTTTTTTCCGTCTTTTGAATTACTAGAAAGAATAGCTCCTTTGATTCGCGTATCAAGAAAAACATTAAAGCAAGAAAGAGAAATGAGTGGAGAAGATCGAACTGATTTAATTAAGTCTTTCAAAGCTCTTGGAAATGGTTTTGGAGGAATACTCTTGGCAGTTTCTGGCGGTAGCATTGCAGAGGGAGTAGATTTTCCAGGAGAACACTTATCAGGAGCAATTATCGTTGGAATACCTTTTGCAAGAATGGGCTTGTATTCAAAAGCATTAATTGATTTTTATGAGAAAAGATTCCACAAAGGTTGGGAGTACGCGTACAACGCGCCAGCGATTTCAAAATCAGTTCAAGCAGCTGGAAGGGTTATTCGAACAGAAACAGACAAAGGTATTTGTGTGTTTTTGGATAAAAGATTCTCTGATAAGAAATACGAGAAGTTTTTTCCAAAAGACTTTTTAGCTAAAAAAACCTTGGAACCTGAAAAAGAAACAAAAGCTTTTTTTGAATAATCGCAAAGAAAATATAATAATTGCGTTCTTTGCGAGCTAGCAAAGATAATGTCTTTGTCATAATGCTTAAATTCTTCTAAAAGAAATATTAAAAGAGAAGATAAGAGTAGTTTATTACAAACTACTCGTATCTCAAAGCGTCAATTGGTTTTAGTTTTGACGCACTTCTTGCAGGCAATACTCCTGAAAAGAATCCGATTCCTGTTGAAAGAATAATTGCTAGAATAATTAATTGTGGAGTAACGAGTGTAGTCATCGCAAATTTTCCAGGCATATTCATCCCGCTCATCAAAAAACCAAGGAAGACAGAACCGAATATTCCAAAGATCACTCCGATTATTCCTCCTACCAAACCAAACAAAGCTGATTCGATCATAAACAATTTTAGTACTTCTCCGTCAGTCGCTCCAAGAGCCTTCATGATTCCAATTTCTTTTATTTTTTCAAGAACAGAAGTAAACATACTATTCGCGATTCCAACTGCACCAACAATCAAAGACACTGCTGCAATTGCAGCTAAGAACAAAGTCATTGTTCCAGTAACTGATTGGATTTGTTCTTGCATTTCTAAGGGGGAAGACAGAGTGAAGTCTTTGTCTTTCTCATTAACTTTTCTTGAAATCATTAGAGCTGCATCTAGTTCCTCAACTGTTTCTTCAGTCAGTTCTTCATCGATTAACTTAGCTTGTAATTGTGAGTAAGTGTCTTTGGTATTGTCTGTTATACTCCACACAACATCTAACGGGATTAGCACGGCGTTATCATTCTCTCCTTCTTCTAAAACTCCAACTACATTGAATTGTTCTCCTTCAATCATAATCTTTCTTCCAATTGTAATTACGTCGTCGAATCGTTCATTAGCAATTTTGTAGCCCAGTACAACCGAGTAATTATCGCTAACACTTAGTTTTCGACCTGAATCAAAATCATAATCAAAAAAATCATTCCAATTTTGTGAGTTAATTGCTTTGACTTGTATGCTACTTGTTTGTGACATGAATTCTATTTCAAGGCTCTTGGAAACGCTTTCCATCACTGCGCTCACATTATTATTTTTTTTGAGGGTTAAAAAATCCTTTTTCGTGAGCTCTGGTGCATCATCATCAATAACTGGCATGGATTTTCCTCGAAATCCACCAAAGTCAGTTGCTTTGTTGTAACCTGGAGTTAGAGTTAGTATGTCAGAACCAAAATCGGATAAACTCGCGTTTACCGAAGTATTCATTCCTTCTCCAAGAGAAATTATTGAAACGACTGCTGCAACTCCAATAATTATTCCAAGCAAAGTTAGCCAAGCCCTCAATTTCCTGTGTGTGATATTAGTAATTGAGAGCTCAAACAAATCCTTTAGTTTCATCAAATCACTTTACTCCTTTTATTTTTTTGCGAATGAATTTTCTTTTCTTATAGCCAACAACGACTACAACTACTATTCCAACAAGAACAACTAGTTCGGTTATTGGTAATTGTTGTCTTGTTTTTCCTTTGAAATTACCTGCCGCCTCATTTCCTCTAGTGCCTGTGTTTTCGATTGTGTTATTTAGTTGAATCGTTTTTGTTATAGTTTGTCTTTCTCCAGTTGTGTCTGTATAATCAATCTCGATTGTAGCTTCTTTTGCAGTTATTTTAGTTATTTCAAAACTAGCAATAGTATAATCTCCTCGATCTAGGTTACCAACAATTTCTGTATTATTTTTTGTTGAAATACCTTCTCCCAAAATTTTTACTATAACTGATTCAGCGTTATTAGTTCCAATATTTGCTATGTTAATTGACAACAAAGACTCTGTTGTATCTACACTGATTTCAAAATCCGTTGTTCCACCAACAATCAAACCAATAGTAGATTCTTGTGTTGTAACACCATTATTGTCATTCATTGTTGTTGTTGCAGTTAAAGGATATATTCCTGTAATTATGTTAGGGTCTGCCGCAACCACGTACTCAATTTCTACGCTTTGTTTTTCGCCAATAAACGACACAAATCTTTTATTGTCAGAACCAAGCGGTAAAACCAAATCATTTGCTTCGTCCCAAGTAAATGACAAGTTTGTTATCGGCTCATTTGTTAAATTTGTTATTGTGAAAGTGAGTGTTTCTTTGCTCCCCGGACTTACTACACTTGGAGAAACAACAATATCAACTTTTTTCGCAGTTTTTATAATTGGAATTATTATTTCTTCTTGTTGGAAAACCTCTTCTCCTAATCTATCATAAGTTAGATTCAAAGTACTAACATAGTTACCTGGTTGTGCGTTTTCATTAACCTTGAATTCAAATACTAGTTTTTTTGTTGAACCCGCGTTTATTTCACTAATTGTATACGTGGTTTTGATTCCTTCTAAACTATCATCTAACAATAGTTCTGCTTCTAAATCAATGATGTCGATGAGTGTGCCCATGTTTTCAATATCCACAGTCATACTAACAACGTCGCCAGTATCAATTACCTCTGGGATAAAACTCACTGCGTCATAGTTTGCTAAATACAAATAGTCTCCTGTTGTTTCAGCGCTTACTGTACTGATAAAAAATAAACTCAGCACTAACAATACAAAAAAATATTTTTTCATTTTAATCTACCTCCTAGATTATTGTCAATTAAAACTTGTCTGAATTCTTCAGGTGAAGCATTTTCAGATAAGCCTAAAGCAATCTTAATTTCTTCTATAGTTGCGTCTTCTTCTAAACCAAGAGACTCTTTTAGAACTGCAAAATTCTTTCCTTCTTTAGTCTCGTCCAAATCAGAAAACTTCTTTTGTCCTCTCGCGGGATTTAATACTACAAAAGTTGAAAATGCACTGACTGCAATTAAAACGAGTATTATTATTGTTATTACTTTTAAATTCATTATTTTTCCTCCTTAACTTTTCCATCCATTAAAACAATTTTTCTATTAGCATAATCTGCAATATCGGCTTCGTGAGTAACAAGAATAATTGTTTTTCCTTGTTTGTGCAAATCAACAATGAGTTTCATTATAGCAAAACCAGTTTTTGAATCGAGGTTTCCTGTTGGTTCATCTGCTAAAAGAATTGCGGGTTCGGTTGAAAGCGCTCTTGCAATTGCTACTCTTTGTCGTTCTCCACCCGATAATTGTCTAGGTAAATGATCAATTCGATGATCTAACTTAACTAGTCTAATTAATTCATTTACTTTTGAATTGATCTCTCTGCTAGGGTATTCATGTATCTTCATTGGCAAAGCAATGTTCTCAAAAACAGTTAGATTAGGGTTAAGATTAAATGTTTGAAAGATAAAACCAATTGTTTTGCCTCGAAGCCTAGCTAGTTTTGAATCATCTAGTGGAGCAATATCAACTCCATCAAGAAAAACTCGTCCCTTAGTTGGTTTGTCTAGAGCCCCGATAATATTTAGGGTGGTGGATTTACCAGAACCACTAGAACCAACAATCGAAACGAATTCTCCTTCTTTGATATCAATATCTACGCCTTGTACAGCATTAACCTTTGTTTCTCCAAGATCGTAAATCTTCCAAACGTCTTCGAGTTTCAAAACACTTTTCATAATAACACCTTTTTAGGAGAAGGGCCTAGTTAGGACCCATTCTACCTCTACGAAAACCCTTGTTTTGAAAAGGTTTTTCTCCCATTTGTTCTCTTTTTGCTTCTCGAACTTCTTCTTCTGTTGCGTTAGGCAAATCGAGTTTTTCTCTCATTTCGTTAAATCTTTTTTCGTGCATTGCTTCTCTGATTTCTTCTCGGGTTGCGTCCATACTTAGGCCAAGATCAGCTATTCTTTGTTCTTGGAAAGCCTCTTTATCCATGCTAGCATATCCTGTATCTCCAGATCCTAAATCAGTTGTTAGAACATAATATGCATCTAAATCATTTCGAATCGAATTCAAGTCGGCCCAAGTAGTTATTTGGTACGGTGAATCGGAAGAACCATCTCCGCCTGCAAAAGCAATTGCTGTGCTAGCAATTAAAAGAATAAAAAATCCGATAAAAATCTTCTGATACATCGACAAGATAACGATTTTTTTATTAATAATCTTTTTCGTTAGAATTAAATACTTTGAAAATAATATTTTTGCATGGGTTTAGGACATTTTATTTGGAAGCGTACGGGTCCGCCTAGGCCAAAACCAAAAAAAGCAGGGTATCTAAGGTTGTCGGGGCGTAAACCATTTAAGTTTACAAACAAAGAAAGAGATCAAAGATGCCTCGAAGATCAAAAGCCGCTCGATTAATATTAAATACTTCTAGAACACTAATTCTATTATGGTTCGAAGAGTACTAAGATTTTTTCCTGAAGGACTAATTCGATCTACAAAAACAGATATTGGTCCAAAATATTCACAAAGAGCATTAATGCGAAAAACTAAAGAATATGCTCGTGCGATTGGAAGAGGAAAGCGATTAGGAGAAAAAAATCCAATTGTTACCCACGCCGACGCAAAAAAAGCAATTGTAAGAACAGATATATTTATTTTGAATAGGTTACAGGGTTCTAGAAAAAATTTGAATGCAGCAATAAAAATCGTTCGTGAAAATCCAGAATTAATATTTCTAACAAAAACATCGGGTGCACGTATATCTGCCGACATGGCAAAAAGTGTTTTAGATACTGTATTTAGTATTGGTCGCGAATATACTGAAAATGCGCGTTTTGCGGGAAAAGCCGAAGCAGCATTTAGAGTATTATTTCAAAGGGACAAAAAAGTTTCTGCTGAAGAATTTGATGCCATAAAAAATCAATGTTTGCATAAATATGCCGGGGGTTCATTTAATATTGGCCCAAAAGAAATTGAAGCAATAAAAACAATTTATTCTTTGAGAATGGAACAATTACTTGGAAGTAGTTACTCCACTTTTGTAAAAACTTCGCAAGCAGCACAACCCCAATTGCAAAAAGCGTTAATGCCAAAGAAACGAAAATAGTTATTAAATAACTTAACTTTTTATAGTTTGGAAATGATAATTTTATCATGGCTAAAACAAGATCTGATAGAGTTCTTTCTGTTGCAGCTGCGTTGTTAATTGGTTTATCGAATGCGGATTCGCCAGTTGTAAAACACAGGCATGCTGATACTGCGTTTATAAACGTGTGTCATATTTTAGGTGCAAATTCAAAAAAACAAGAGGACTGGATTTGTTCTTGGGCAGAAAAAAATGTTTCGCGTGTTGAAACAAATAAAGTTGCAGCAATTAATTCATTGATTTTGGAATATGGTAATAAGTTCGGACCTACGAGTCTTCCAAAAAAGACTGCAGAAAGATATGTGCGTATAGCTGAAAGACAATATGCAGAAAAAAGAATTGAACGATTAAGAGGGAAAAAAAGATTGAGTGAAGCTGAGAAATTGGAATTATCAGGATTATGGTTCAAATACCGACAAAAACCAGGTGGTAAAAAAAAGAGACCTCTGAGAAATAATACGCCCAAATCGAAAGGAATTAAGCCTGTGCGAGTAAATCGTGGAGTGGGAGTGGCACGTGCAAGAGAACCAAAAACAAAGCGCAAAATACGAAAAAGACGGCCTGGAAAAGCGTAATTTAGCAAAAACGAGCTATTATTAATGCTTGTAATGGTTAATTAATTATGAGTTTTCATAAACTCGGCCTGGATAAGAAGCTACTTGATGAGATACATCAAATGGGTTTTGAACACCCAACGCCGATACAAGCTAGTTGCATTCCGCTAATCCTTGAAGGGAACGATATCATTGGACAATCGTTAACTGGTTCAGGGAAAACAGCTGCATTTGGTTTACCAATTCTACATAAAGTTGTTTATGGTAGAGGCGTACAATCACTTATTTTAACTCCGACAAGAGAACTAGCTCAACAAGTAAGAGAACATTTAAACACAATTGGAAAAAAAATGAAGCTAGAGATTGTTTGTGTTTATGGCGGAGTAGGAATTGACAGACAAATAAAGGGTTTACGAAGAGCAGATATTGTTGTAGCAACTCCTGGAAGACTACTAGATCACCTGCAAAGAGGAACAGTTGATTTGAAAAAAGTAAAGTTCTTGGTTTTAGATGAAGCTGATCGAATGCTAGACATGGGTTTCTCAAAAGACATTGAAAAGATTTTATCAAAAACTCCAAAGGATAGACAAACAATTCTTTTTAGTGCAACTTTTCCACCTTTGGCTAGAAAAATTGCTCAAAAATATTTATCAAACCCAAAGCACGTAAAAGAAAAAGAACATGTTGATACTAGCTTATTGTCTCACAAATTTTATTCAGTTGATCGAGAAAGAAAATTTTCTCTTTTAGTATACTTACTAAATAGTGCAAGAGGAAATGCAATTGTTTTTTGTAGAACAAAAAGAGAAGTAGACAAGATTGCTAAGAATTTGCGAAAACAAAATTTTGATTCAATGGCGATTCACGGAGACATCCCACAAAACAAAAGACAAAAAGCAGTTGAAATGTTTCGCGACGGACAACTTGATGTACTAGTAGCAACAGACGTTGCAGCACGAGGAATTGATATCAAAGGAATTAGTCACGTATACAATTACGATGTTCCAGAAGACGCCGAAGACTATACTCACAGAGTTGGTCGAACAGCAAGAGCCGGAATGAAAGGAGAAGCAATTACTATTCTTACTAGAAAAGACGAAGAAAAGTTTTGGCATATAAGTGAAAAAATAGAAATTCTTTCTGAACGATTACCTGATTTTGAACAAATCAGATTAATTGCGACAGAACATTATACTGGTCGAGGACCGCCAAGAAGAAGATTTAATAGTACTAGTCCAAGAAACTCTTTTTCTGATCAAAAAAGAAAAGCGCGTAGTGGCGGAAGAAGAAGTAGCGCTCCAAGACGAAGAAAAGATAATGAGGATGGTTTTCGTGACCAAGTAAGAACTTATAAGAAAAAATCTAGTTACTCAAGAGATAGTGGATCAAATGATGATTCGTTTGGGGATAGCGCTCCACGAAGAAGTTATTCAAAAGGCCCTTCAAGAGGACCTTCAAGAGGCGGATCACGAGGCGGATTCTCAAAGCCAAGATCTGGTGGTAGTGGTGGTGCAAGAAGTTCACCAGGATCTCCGTTTAAAGGTAGTTTTTCAAAACCAAAATCTAGTCCAGGTGGACGAGATTCTAGAAGACCAGGTCCTCCAAAGGATCGTTCAGCAAAACCACGTTCGACAAAACCACGTGCAAGTCCAGGTGCACCAAAACCAAAAAAGAAATTTTATGAAAAAAGACGCTAGTTTCTAAAAATTAGTTCTTCTTTTTCGCGTCTGCTTAATTGTTTTAACGCGTACTCTCTTTTCATTGCTTCAGATTTAGTTGCAAATTCTTCTGAATAAATTAAACTTACTGGTCTTCGTTTCATAGTGTACTTAGCACCTTTTCCGTGGTTATGCACTTCGACTCTTTTATCTAGATCGTTTGTGTAACCACAATAAAATGAACCATCCCTGCATTTTAGAAAATAAACGAAGAACATTATTGAATATGGTGCGGGGATAGAAAAAGCTTTTGGAAAAGGTTAAATAGTTCGAATGAATGAATTTATTATTGGTGATTATTTGGAAAAGCAATATTACGAATTTTTACACACGATTCAACAAAGAAAAATGAAGGAACTTTGGGATAATAAAGAAGATGAAGCTTGGGAAAAAGCATAGCTAATTATTTATGCTTGTTGATCGCGTCTAAAACAAAGAAAATCGTTTCAAAAGAGAATTGATTCGCTCGCTTTTGTTTTTCAAGCTCTGCAATGATCTTAGCATCTTTTTGAAGAGGAATTTTTAGTTTGTCGCAAATATCTTTTCTAATGGTTTTCCAATTCGTAGCTATTTGTTCGTAGTTATGTTCTACCTTAGCGATGCTTAGTAAATGCGTTACAAATAACTCTTCTTGTGGGATAACTTGCGGAACCTCTTTTTCTTCTTTAACTTCTTGCCACCGACTAAAACCAAAGTCTTCTGGATACGCGTATAATTTGTTTGAATGTTTGCTTAAGAAAATGTCTTTTCCAAGTGTTAGAGTAACTTTTTCGTCGTTGTGTTTAGCAGTTTTTGCTAGCATTGCAATATCTAGTTCGTCAAGAAAACTGCTTTGCAAAGAAAAAAAGTATTTTGAAATAGCACTCATTGATTTTATTCGAGCTTTTATTACGTCTTCGTTTGTATGATCTTTTTTTACCATTGCTTCAAGAGAATCAACAGCCTTTTTTAATCCAAGAATTGTTTTTGTAATGTCTTTTTGTCGAATACAAAAATCCTTTAGTTCTGCAGCAATCATATTCACTAGCATTTCGCCTTCAGAATGAGAAAAAACAGATTCTTTTGAACTAATTTGTTCGAGTTCGTGCCCATACTTTATTTTAACAATAATTCTTTGTTGTAAACTCTTTTTCACAAAGTTTTTTACAATACTAAAATCAGTAAACTCTTTTTTTGCAAACTTTTTTTGGATTATTTTTAGATTTGATAGGTTTGAAATGATGTTATTAGCAAAGAATTGTGTTGCACGAAAACTATGTGACATTTCGTCTCGCAAACCAACAAAACTTATGTTTTTCTCGTCTTCTGCTTCGTTTACTTCTCGAGTATAAATCTTTTTCCAACGCTTTATTTTATCGGGATGAATTCTTTTGTAAAAACGCATTATTGAATCCAAATCGTGAGGCATTTTAATCGACTTAATATAGTCGTTTCGCTCATACGCACTACCTTGGATAAGTAGTTCTTCCATAGAACCTTTTTCTTCTTTCATGCTTTGGCGGTCAACAAAATAAAGGTCTTTGTTTTCAGCAGCAATCTTTACAATTGATTTGAAATAATTTGGCTCGATTTTTTCATCAGTAATTAGTCGAGTAACCAGTTCTGAGGGAACATAATAATAGATTGTAGCTTTTTTGTGGCCTTCATACGATCTTAGAAGACGACCCACTTTTTGTACAAAAGCACCTGAATTGTATATTGGAGAAGCGATTATTCCGTGGGAAGCATAAGGAAAATCAATTCCTTCTCCAAGCGTTCCAACCGAAATAAGTACGTTGAATATACGATTTGCAAAATCGTTTTTTATCGTGTTAAAATTGTCTTTTACATGATACTTATCTGATTTTGAGTGGTATGAATGCGAAACCTGTTTTGAAAAACTTTCTTGTAGCATTTGGTCTAATAGATCAGCTTTTTTTATCCGATTAACAAATACAAGGGTTTGGTGTGCATTTTCTTTTCCGATGCGAAACTTGTTTTTTAAGATTTTTTGTATTCCTATAAAATCCGTGTTTTTTGAGGTAAAAGTATTTCCTTCTTGATCGTTGTTCTCGCTTTCTTCTGGAAGAAAATCGTTGAATGCTGATTCTGCCAGATCAATTGTGTTTTGATTATTATTTTCTATTTTATGGAATAAGGTTTCGTTTACCGAGTAAAAAACAATTTTTATTACCGGATCAAGAATGATCTTGTCTTGTAAGGCTTGTGCAAACGAATACGTGTGAATTATTCCTCCTAAATTAAAATCTGCACCCTTACCCTTCTTTTTTGGAGTTGCGGACAAACCCAAACGATACTTTATGTGTTGGGTCGGAAATTTGTAGTTCTCTGTAGTATTATGCATTTCATCAACTATTAAGAACCAGTCGTGTTGTTTCCAAGTAAATTCTTTGAAAAATTGTTTTATTTGATGAAAAGTTGCTAGAAACACTTTGTGGTGTTCTAATTTTTCTTGGACCTTCAAATACGCTTGTGTTTCTGTGTTACTAGAAATCTCGTAAATATCTTTTTTCTTTAACTTTGAATAATCTGTTATCGCGTTAATCCATTGTTGTATTAGAGTTAGACGAGGACACACAATTAATATTTTTAGGTTAGGATTCTCTTCTAGTTTTTCCGCGATTGCTTTTACTGCTAGAATCGTTTTTCCGCTTCCAGGTACTGCTTGGATGATTCCTTTATGTTGTTTATTCCATGCAGAAAATGCTTCTAGTTGCCAATCCCTTGGTTTAGGGCCAGTATAGATATTCAAAAAATGTCACCAGACTATGAATTGGCTAAGCAAGACGTTAAAAGAATATCTAAGAGAAACTTTGGGGTTAATTAGTTCAAACCAGCGATTTTTCAAACCAATTTTTCATAGGGGCATAACCAAGAGCATTAGCAGTATCAACATAGAGTTTTTTTCTTGCAGTAATAACTTTTTTGAAAGCTTTTTTTCTTAACTCGTCTAATTCTGCGTGTTCACTTTTTGTTAAACCACGAATCCTTTTTCCTTTGTAATATTTTCGACTACGCGTCCATTTATCTAGTAACTCGCGGCCTCTTGCTGTTCGAGCTATTATTCGATCAGTTTGAAAACCGGGTAGTGAATTTATATGTACACTTTGTTCTGGCCGAAGTATCTGAACTTTTTTATATCCTTGTGCTCTTGCATGTTCTTCTATTTGTTGAATAAGAAAATTTGGTATAGGCATCCCTGCAAGTTCTTGGAATTCTCGGATCGGTCCAGATGCATTTTCTCCGCCTTGTATCCCTGTAATCTTTACAGTGTCTTTGTAAAAATCTAATTTAACGGTGAATGCTTCTACTTTAACGCGCCCATATTTTTTTCCAATTCGAATATGTGTATTTGTAACAAGAGAAACTTGCATTGGTGCCTCAAAGTTTCCTCGTTCTAAATCAACGACAAAAGTACCTTTTTTTCCTTTGTAAAATCTTGTTGGAAAACTACTAAGAAATGCTTTTCCAAATCTAGCATATGTTTTTGGAAATCTCTGTCTTAATTTTGTACGATCTAACTCTGGGTTGTAACGGCTAAAAAAGAAACCCAAATCTCTTTTTCGTTTAAACCCATCTAATAGTTTATGCATAGTAAATAATTGTTCATTCTAGTTTAAATTAGTTTTACTTGTTCGATTTCAAATAAAATACTTTTCTTGCTAACTTTAATATGTTTAGATATATGCTTGCGCCCGTAGAAGACTATTCTGGTCCAGCTTTGCGAAAACTTTGTTTTGATAATGGTTGTGACGCAACCTTTAGTGAAATGACTAGGGTAGAAGGGATTATTCGAAAAAACAAGGCTACACTTAGTAAAATAGAGGTCAAGGATAATACACCAATACAAATACAATTACTTCCTGGAAACGAAGCACAACTAGAAAGATATATTTCAACTTTTGAACCATTTGAAGGTTTTTGTGGATTTAACCTAAATCTTTGTTGTCCAAGCAAAAACATAACTAAATATGGGCGCGGCGGAGCAATGGTTAAACGAATTGCAAAAACAAATAAGCTGTTGAGAGTTATTCAAAGAGACGGCTATGCTACTTCGATAAAACTAACTCTTGGTTTGAACCGTGCCGAAAAAACAAATAAGGTTTATCTACATAACATAATTGAGACTAATGCCGATTTCTATATTGTACAAGCAAAAACCTCAATTCAAAAATCAAGTGTAGAATATGATTACTCTGTTCTTAGCGAATGTGTTGATAGTGGAAAAGAAATTATTGCTAATGGTGGAATCGATTCAATTGCAAAGGTTGATTTGATTAAAAAAACGGGTTGTGCCGGAGTTATGATTGGAAGAAGTGCAGTGCTAAATCCTGCGATTTTTAACGAGTTAAAAGGAAAAAAAATTAAGCCACTGGACGCGCTAAAACAAGATTATCTTGAGTTAGCTAAAAAATATGATGAAAAAGACAAGTATTATACTAATTTTTTAAAAGCAATCAAAACAAATCGATTTGAATAGATTATTATTTAACCCACAATTTCAGTTCTTTAATTATCGGAGTTAGTTTTCGACCCTTTGGGGTTAGAGCATATTCGGTTTTTACAGGCGTGCCCATAATCAGGCTTTTTGTGATGATCTTGTTTGATTCAAGATCTTTTAATCGAGTTGAAAGGGTTCTTGGATTCAAAGAGGGGATCGATTTTAATAATTGATTAAAACCTAATCGACCTTTGTGCGTTGCAATACTGTTAACGATTAACAAGTCAAATTTTTTACCTATTTGTGTTAAAGCAATTTCCAAATCATTTACTTTATTACTTTTCATCTGTTAAAACCCATAAATTACTTCTTTAAACCTTAATTTGATTGTAAGTATACTTATTATAGTTAGTAACCTTTTTAAAGTTAATTATTTAAATAAGGTCGGTAGTAAGTAAAAAGGTTTTAGGCATGAATTGGCAAAAATTTGTACAAGGGAATTTGGGCGTTACCACACCTCATTTGGTTCGTAGTCACAGTGCTCTAATAATGAGTACTGTGAGAGAGCTAAGCGAAACAAATACTCTCGCAAGTTGGGTGCGAGATACTAATTATAGATTGGCAAATGGAAGGCAATTAACACTAAATATGTTTGCCTAAGTTTCATTACGATACTTCCATTAATCGTCTTATACTTCCACTAATAGGTCGCGCACTTCCATTATTGTATAGTAGCGTTCCGTTAACACCCTCCATACTTCTGGTATTCTAAATAGGCATTAAAACTAGTTCTTTTGGGCAGATTCCATAAAGTTTCGATTAATTTGGTTAACGCCTTCTTTTTCCCATTTTTTTAGTCGATCAGAGCGTTTTAACTCTGCTAACCGCTTGTTTTCTTTCAAAATTTCTTTTTTGGTAGCCATAACAAATTAGTGCTTTGAGGAGGTTATAAAGGGGTTGTTTTTGCAAAGAATTTAACTTTCCTAGGCAAAAAGAAAAAATTGGCATAATGGGTCATAGAACGAAAAAAGGTTCTTTTAGTCTTGATGAAATATATCCTTGGAGACAATTTTCACATCTGCGAAGTTATCTAAGGGCTCTAAAAATAGTTTTGGCTTTTTGTACTAATATTGAATAAAAAGTAATCGGCCTTTGACTTTGTAATGAAAATAGGTATTGTTACGGGGTATTTTGATCCCATTCATGATGGGCACATAGAACTACTTGAGAAATCTAAAAGTCAAGTTGACAAGTTAATTGTTGTCCTAAACAACGATTTACAAACATCGGCAAAGAAAGGAAAACCTTTCATGGAAGAAAAAGTAAAAAAGAGAATTCTTGAGGCTATCCGATATGTGGATGAGCTTTGGGTTAGTATTGATACTACCGGAGGCCAATGCAAAACTTTGATAAAAATAAGAGAAAAGTATCCTAATGATGAACTAACCTTTTTTAGTGGAGGAGACCGGGATATTACAAATATTCCTGAATTTGAAGTTAAAGACAAAATTAATCTAAAATTTGTTGATGGTACAGGAGAAAAAATCAATTCTTCAAGGAAATACTATTCAAAGTAACAAAACTTATTGGCAAAGGATTAAATTCTTTGAAAACGTGTTTTTTAATTATGAGTGAAAGAAAAGTGATTCTAAAAAGGAGAGATGACAATGTCTAGACGAGGTGGCGGTAGATTTCGAAGATCGGGATTAGGAGATTCTTTTGAATTACATAGTGGTGAAGAGGGTTTGAAAGCTGCTAGAGATGAGCGAGATCGAAAAGTTAATGATGCTCGTAAAGCGGACGAGAAAAATCAACACGGAAAAGTTCTTTCAGCAGGTGAATTACGAATTAGAAGAAGAAAAAGAAATGAAGAGGCAGGTATACGTACTCCAATAGTTGATCGGGGAACTAACCAAAGAAATAACCCAAGAACTATCTCAAGAACAACTTCTCGTCCAAAACTAAAACGAGAAGAAGATAGGGTGCCTCCTAAAGTAGAAGTGTTTCGCGCGGTTGGAGTGTCTCCAGAACAATTCAGTTATTTAGAACGCAAGTTCACCGAAGTACTTTTTACTACGCCTCTATCAACTATTAAACAAATCGATGCTGCTGCAAAATTATTAGCTCGCGAAGCTTCCATTCCAACAGACAAGGCAAGAATTTATATTAATTGGAGAAAAGACAAATAAATTACTGTTAGGATTTTGCAAAGAATTAAATTGATTGAAATGAATTATCTGTTATTATGGATATTAATGAATATTTTAAGAAACAACCAAAAAAACAATTAGAAATCTTGCTTGAACTAAAAAAGATAATTTTGCAGATTTATCCTAATTCTAGCGAAGAAATGAAATGGGGTGTATTAGCATATGTCGATGGAAAAGTCTATTTAGTAGGATTAAAAGACTCCGTAAACATTGGCTTTTCATTAAAACACTTGCCAAAAGACAAAACTAGTGTGCTTCAAAAAGGAAAAGAAACTGGGAGTATTAAACTCAACTCAAAAAAAGACATAAACAAAGAACAAATCATTGATTTACTTGAGTCATTAAAATAAAATAAGTTCTATTCTGTGGTTATTATGAAACAAGCATTAATTGCGCCTTGTGGCATGAATTGTAGTCTATGTATTGGATACTTAAGGGATAAAGATAATTGTCCTGGTTGTAACTTACAAGAGAAAGAGTCTAAGTATTGTAGAAAATGTATTATAAAAAATTGCAAAATTTTAAAAGAGAATAACCTGAAGTATTGTTCGAATAAATGTGAAAAATTTCCTTGTACTCGATTAAAGAATTTAGATAAACGCTATAGCGAAAAATACGAAATGAGTATGATTGAAAACCTGGATTCCATAAGCGAGAACGGAATTAGAAAGTTTATTAAAAATGAGAAAAAACGTTGGATCAAGAATGACAAGGTTTATTGTGTTCACCGCAAAGAATATTTTGAAATGAAATAGGTTTTAGAAAGAATTAAATTGATTGGATGCTTAGGATTAATATGAAAAAAGGAGGCAGTCTTCAAGGCGCGTTAGTTGAAGTAAGGGGTAAGACTATTCGATTACCTGTCCAGTATCAAGGATATTATACAAAAAAGCAATATCTCGGCAGGACAGTTTATCAGCATATTTTTGAAAGAATTCTTGCACGGAAACCGATCAGTCTTTTGGCTTTAACAGAAGAATTCAGACAAGTTTTTCCCAATATTGCGGATTCAACCGTCCTCAAAATGATCCGACGAGTAGTTACCGGAGTGCGAGCTTCAAAAGATTCTCGAATAAGTGATATTCCTGTTAGTATAACTAGGCGCGGGGGAGACAGAAGGAGTTCTTCTTGGCAACAAAAAGCACTTAAAAATACACGACAAATGTGAATTTTAAAATCATTGATATTAAAGATAAGGGAAATGAAGAAGTTGAGATTTAAGTTCTAATAAACATGGGGTATTATAGACCCTAAAAAGATTACAAGTATGGCTAGGTAATAGATTAATAGAATAATTGTGAATATTAATATTGTTTTATCTAATTTTTTAGTTTTGATATCTTTCCATTTAATAATAGAAAATATTTCCATTGCTAGCGGTAACTCTGCGAATACTAATAAGAGTAATGTTAGAATTCCTCCTGACGCTAGCCCCCAAACGAATGCGAGAGGATTCAATACAAAAGGTAGCATTGTGATTCCAAATAAAACAAAAGGTATATTTGCTATCAAAAATATTTTTGAATTATCTTTTCTATTTTTGTATCTTAAATATGCTAAATAGGCTAATTGAATGATTAGTAAGATTATTAGTGCAAGCGGTAATAACGAGTTGAGTATTAGATTTGGTCGTTCTATTTGTTCAACTTTTTCAAAAATGGCTACACAGCATGGCGATTGATTTGTATCTCCACAAAAGTTAATTGGATCGAATTCTTTGGTTATCTCCTTTTCGTCAATTGATTCGTCAAGTTTAATTCCGTTTTCTTGGCAAAGGACTCTTGCTTTTGTAAGAGTGTTTTGTTTTCCTCTGTGGCCACAAAAAGAACGTTCGGGGTGTGCAGCAACTTGTAATTCTTCTGAACTAAAATTCCCTTTGTAAAATAATAAGTGTGGGTTCCAATAATCTTCGGGTTGTACATGGTTACTGTGAAAGTCATCATGGTATGCTTTTAGGATAAATGGTTTTGATTCTGTTTCTCCATAATTGTCCCAGACTTCTGCAACAGCGGCTCTTAGTTCGGAGGGAGCATCACTATGTTGGATATTACTTATATAGACTGGAGACGTCATTTGACTTGCAAAAATTATTAGTAATATTATTACTTCAACTATGATTAAGCCATAAACAATTTTCTTTTGCATACTCAACTATTTCTTTTTCAAACTAGTTAAAGCTTTCTAAAACTTATTTTTATAAAACTCACGTTTCTCTAGAAACAATTAAATTGTTTCAAAGCTTAGTTCTATTATGATTAAGCTTTTTGGAAAATTGTCTGAACAAGAACTTCGCAAGCTAGACGAAAGTGGAAAAAAGATACTCTATGTTACTCACCCTTATCCGCACGGATATCATGATAATAATCCTAGTTTTGAAGAGTTTATTCGTCTTGGAGAACACAGAAAATATATTTTGCTTGTTGCAGAGGGCAATCCGCGAGTAGAACGTTTGAAGAATCGTTTAGCTGAGTTGGGTGTTAAACCAACGGATGGTGTGTTTATTGTCCGAACCAAAAAAGTTGATGTGCCGACTCCGGTTATCGGATGGCAAAGACTAATTGGAAAATTAAGACATGTTAATCCGCAAGGAGTGATTGTGGATGGAAACTATTGGAGACGTTATTCTGTAACAGGTATGAAAAATGACTTTCTCAAACTAAAAGGGCGAATCCGAGAAAATGTGGCGCGTAGAAGAAATCTTCGTGAAAATGCAGAATTAAAGAAAAAGAATGGTACGTTTAGGGCGCTTTTGAATCAACAACCTAATGCATCAGGAGAAATTTGGGGTAAGTGTGCAGCAGTAACACACGCGAAACTAAAAGCAACCGGCTTGTTTAATGTTCGAAAATCACAGAAGTTTCATATCAAATAAACACACTATTTCTAGGGCACTTTCACACAAATCTCTCCGATTTCAAAAATAGAAAAACTACTGCTCCGCTCAATTGTCTTAAAATGAGTTTATGCTAAAATTTCTGTTAAAACTTGCATATGCCAAGATTAGTAGTGCTAAAGCAAAGGTTATGCCGACAAGAACGAAGAAGTATTGATTAAAAATTGATAGTATTAGACCGATTCCTAGTACGATACAATTCAAGCTAAACGGGTAAAATAAACGGCTTTTTTTTGAAAATTCAGTTATTTGGTATTGTCTGCGACGCCAGTTTTGAAAAATTATTTTTCCAGTTTTTAGTAGATTTATAGAAAAAATAATTATTGCTATTCCAATAATACATGCGAGCAAACTTTCGATAAAAGGCATAATGTATCAACCAATTTAGTTTTTAATAAATTAGTATTTATTGGTATATTTAAGTTTATGTTATGCAATTTTGTCGAAGTAATGCATTAGCGTCTCTTTTTCAAACTAATTAAAACTATCTAAGTAGTAAGCGCTAATTGTTTTTAGTTTATTTTTTTTAGTATTTTAATAATTGTGCATGAAAGCAAATAAAATACTGGAATTTGTATGATTAGTAGTCTAAATGCTTCTTGTAAAACAGCTATTAAATTGAATCCGGGTCCGCCGAGGTAAATACCTGCCGTGTAGACAAGGATTATTGGATAAAAAAGCGTTTGAATTATGTTGTGGAGTGATATTTTTAACATATACTCTGGATTTCCTGAAACTAATGTACAATGTAAACAAATAGTATAATTGGATAGGGGGTAGATAACTAATACTGAAATTATTGATAGGATTATTGGAATTATTATTATTAGTAAAATGAATAATATGATTTTTTTCTTTGTAGGTTTTAGAAAATTTTTTATAGTCATATTTTATCTAGGTCATTTGTATATTTAATTCTTTTTCTAACTAGAAAAAGGTATTGGAAAATGGAGATTTAATAAAAAGAAAGGAACTAGAGAAAAAAGTAAAAAAGGGAGCAAAAAAGGCGAAGTTACTTGGATGGAATAGATTTAAATATACTTAGATATAACAAGATATATGGTGATATATTGTACACGACTGTTAGAGTAGAACAGAAAACAAAGGATAAGCTAGAAGCGTTAAAAGAATATGATAGAGAGACTTTTGATTCTTTGTTGAATCGATTGGCTGATGGTTATCCTGAAGTGAAGAATGAATTGATTGCGGAAATTGTAAAAGATGCTGACGAATACTATAAAAAAGGACCAAAACGAAGATATTCTTCTGTTGAAGAATTAAGAAAAGATATTGAAGGTGCATAAATGCCATTTGATTTTGATTTATCGCTTGATCTTGAGGTAACTTTGAAGAAAATTCAAAAAAAGCACAGGCCTTTGTATTTAGCAACTTTAAAGAAAATGGAAGAAGTTATTTCTAGGGAGCATAACACAATTGACTTTTATAAAAATCTTAAGAATGATTTGAGTAATTCAAAAAGAGTTCATGTATTGAAACATTATGTTCTAATGTTTACGGTTAACAAGAAAGAGAATCATATCCTATTTCAAAAACTAAGACATCATGACGAAGCCTACTAAAACTTATTTAGTTAAAACAACCATTCGATTTGTGAATCGTTTGTAGCCGTGTTGTTCTGCAACTTCAAAAAAGATTCTTTTAGTTTCTTTTGACATGGTTTTTGGAGGTATGACCGAAGCATAACCTTCTTTTCTTGCTTTCTCAAAAAATGCTCTTAGAAGATGTTGTCTCCAGCCACCATGTTTTGTTACAAGTGAACGAGAAAGCTCGCTTTTTTTTTGTGAAAAAGATCCTTGTATGTGTGAGATTGCAATTTGGGTTGGTTTTGAGGGGTTGTAATTTAATTTGCAGTCCATTGGGCTCTCATTTTTCCAAAAATTCCAAGAGATAAAACCAATATCTTTTTGGCCTCAGTTAAGTCGGGGTTTATATTTTCAAAAAAGGTTGCACTTGTTGGGTGAATATTCCATGTGTTTGCATCTAAGTATGCAGCTAACTGCTTGTTTAAAAATATTTTAAAACCACGTCCTGCACCCCACACCACATTGGGCAAACCAAAAGTTCCTATTTCTTTATTATCTTTAGAAAAGATTTTCTTATTTACTAAATCAATACTCCCTTGGAGCGTGTCATTAAATTTAACAATAACTTTTCCTTTGTCAAATTCATTTTCAATTAATCCATCCGCAGTATTTGTGAATATCTTTCCTCTAAGTTTTTCCCAGGACGTCCCAAAGCCAACATAAACTATTGCGACGGAGTTGATTATTGGAGCATCTCCTTTCTTTGAGAGTTTTGGGTATAATGACATGGTGCTCTTTACTATTACACTAAGTCCTAATGGGCCAACAAAGTATTCGGCAACTGGGTCTATTTTATCCAATTGATTTAATGTGCTACTTTGACTTAGTCTTTTGCCTTTTAATTCATTAAGTGCATTTGATAACATTTCTTCGGTTATTTCGGGGTTAAATGCTTTTTTTAAAAATCTGAACATATCATACTTAAGTTGGGAGGATATTTAATTCTAACTAAACCCCTTTACTCAATTCTTCGATTGGGCGTCGCTCTGCTGAGCTCCAAGCAAGAGCAAAGCGAAGAAATAAATATTCCTTTTGATAATAATTTAATATGCCTAAACTTCCAAAGAAACCAAAAGACAAAGCGGCTATTAGGGCAAGAAAGAAAGCAAAAAAAGACGTAACAGTTGTTGAAGAAAAGGTTGTTGCAAAAGAGTCTAGGCAGGCGTCACCAACAAAGCCTAATCCTGGTGTGATTGCACTTAAAAGTCGAATTTTAGCAAATAGTACTCTTCGAAATTTCAATCCAAAAGTAAGTGGGAGTCCTGAACGCGGGTATTTTCTGACTCTAGTTACTCCAAAAAACGTGTTTTTTGGTGTGAAAATTTTGCCAAATGGAAAGGCAAGAAGAACTAATTTATGGGCGCCAAAAAAGAAACGACCAACTACGATTGAGTGGAATGAAATGGTTCGGCTTGTTGAAAACGCAATCAAAGCAAATTAGAAAAACACACTTATTCTAGGACACTTGTTTTATTAAGTTTGAAAAAGAAAATATATTATGCAAGCAAGAAAAAGACTGTTTTTTGTTAGACGAGGAAAAGCGAGTATTAAAGAAAAGAAAAGAGGAAACAAATTTCACTTTTTTAGAAATCCATTATTCAAGAGAAATATTGTTCCTTTGAAAGGAAGAAAAGCTTTGATGGATTTTTTAAGAGAACAATTGAAAGATCCAAGTTTTTTAAAATCTTTAACACAAGTAACTGCAACAAGAGGGATTTTTGCTTTAGAATTTGAACATAATGGAAAGAAATACCCTGTGATCGTGAAAGATACTTCTGCTGTTTTTGAAAAAGGATCTGGTGGCATAGAAGTGCATGGAAGATATTACAAAAAGTTTAGACAAATTATTGAAGCACATCAAAGAGAAGCAAAGGCAGGAAGAATTGATACGCATGACTATATTCTTCGCACACCAAAGGCATATGGTTTGATCGGGAATAGGTTTTTGATAATGGAAGGGATTGAAGAAGGAATAAATGAGGGTAGTTTTTCTGGTTTACTGGGAGTTAAAGAAAGAATAAGTAATAATTTTGAATTGCTTAGAGAAAAAGGGTTAATAGAAGAAGCACCACAAGTTTCTGATTTTATTGAAGTGGGACAAGAAAAAGGAAGAGTCGTATTATATTCAGTTTACGATTTTGGATAAAGATAATAAAGAAGTTGAACTATAATTTTATTATGCAAGAAAACAAAATCGCTATTATTATTGATAAACCAATTGAAGAAGTGTTTAAGTTTACAACAAATCCAAAAAATACTCCTTTGTGGATTTCTTCAATTACGATGGAAGTTGCAGAAGAATATCCTCCTAAAGTTGGAACTATTTACAAAAATAAAGGAGATGATTCTGATTGGGATTTTTATAAAGTTATTGAATTTGAGGTTAACAAAAGATTTACGCTTTCTGATTTGGAAGGAAATTATCATGTTAGGTATTCTTATCGAAAAATTAATGATAATCAAACTGAAATGGAATATTTTGAGTGGGTCAAAATTGGAGAAATTGAAAATCCTTTTACTGAAGACATAATTCAAAAATTAAAGAAAGTTATGGAATCTAACTAATTACTTTACTTAACCTAATAGAATAACTTTTATCTTTAGAAAATAATCCTTTCCCCTAGCGCAAATCTTCGATTGGGTGTCGCTGTTGCTCTGGGCAATAGCAAAGCAGAGGTTGAGAAACACACTTATTCTAAGACACTTATTGGAAAGGATTAAATATATCAAAAATTAAACGTATTAGTGATAATTTGGGTAATCGAAAAAATAGTAGACCTTCATCTGTAGCTAGGGCAGGATCAGTTGTAGCAAACTCAGGCGCGCATTCCAAAGGTAAAGTCAAAAGCGCAAGACTTTTAATTTCAAGAGCTTTATCCAGAAGACCACGAAAGTAATATATTAAAAAGATTTTAATTAGAAAAAAATAATGAGAAAAACACACGTTTTCTAGGACACTTTTTTATCAAGAGGGCATTTCAGCCCTCTTGTTCCCATTCCTCTTTTAGCAATCTGTATTGGTTTGAATCGTGGAGTTTGCCAGTTGCTTTTGCTCGTGTGCCCTGCTTTTGTGTTCCTTCGAAAATGAAGCCTACTTTTTTAATCAAATTATTTGATGCTTCATTCTCAACGAACGCTTCGATATTGAGTCTTCTTAACCCAAGTTCTTGGAAGGCAAATTCGATTATTCTTTTTGTTGCTTCAGACATTATGCCTTGGCGCCAAAAATCTTTGCCTAACCAGTAACCGATTGTTGCAGTGCCATTGAACTGGTTGATTTTGTTTAGTCCTATGACTCCGATTGCTTCAAGAGGTTCGTTCTATGCTTTGCAACCATTTTTCATGGTCACAGCCAATTCGTAACTTACTCTTGGCGTCTTTGCCTGTTCTTCTACCACATGTGTTAGGAAGGTTTTAGCATCAGGCAAATTATATGGGTGCGGAACTACAGCTAGGAATTGCGATACTTCTAGTGGGGCGATTCGCTCCGCTATGTAATGTGCATCTTCTTTTTGTAGGTCTCGCAAAATGAGACGTTCTGTTTCTATTCTTATCATGCTTTTATCCCTCCTTTTTGGTAGAAGTAAATGCGTCATGGAAAGTTAATAAGAAATCATGATTTTTTGATGTAACATTTTATACAACTTATACATAATGACGATGTGTGTTAAGTAAATTGACGAACTGATTTTAGAAAGGATTAAATTGTTTTAAAAAGATATTTTGCATTAATTAAAATATGGTTACAAAAGAAGAATTTACTAAGCATGCTTGCGAACAAGTTCTGCGTTTTACACAAGCAGGTAATTGGAATGACTTTTCAGAAGAAGTGAAAGTACAAATCGGATTTAATATGGGTGCAATGGCATTAGGTCTTAATCTTAGCAAAGAAGATGGATTCTTAGCATTAGCAAATCTTCGCAAAGGCATTATCTCAATGGAAGAGTTTCGTGAACATATTCGAGATTTAATTAAATCTTATAATATTGTAATTGATGAAGCTATGGTTGATCGGCCGTTTTAGTGTTTTGGGTGAAATGTATGGAAATCCCTATTGTTAATGAAAAAGATGAAGTCATTTGTTACAAAGAACGCGATACAGAAGAGCAAATGGATTTGTATAGGGTTAGTGCTTTGTGGCTAACTAATTCAAAAGGTGAAGTTTTGCTTTCAAGACGAGCGCTTACAAAGTCTCATAATCCTGGTGAATGGAGCACTGCGGTTGCGGGGACAGTTGAAGAAGGAGAAACTTATGAAGAAAATATTGTAAAAGAAATAAAAGAAGAAATTGGTTTAGAACTTGATATTAAGAAAGGAGCAAAACTATTGAGATGTTCAAAAGATCGGCCAGACAATTATTTTTGTCAATGGTACACAGCAAAAACAGATATTAAAGCAAAAGACATTGTTTTTGATGAAAAAGAAGTTGCCGAAGTTAAATGGTTTTCAAAAGAAGAATTAATCAAAAAAATTAAAGAAAATCCGAAAGAATTTGCAGATACTGTGCAAAGCTGGGCTCGCGGAGAAGTGACTTTTGATTAATTAAATTCATTTTCTTTTTATCCAAAAGTTTCCGTTTATTTGTCCTGTTTTTGTTGATAGGGATAATTGTATTGGTGAGTAATTTCTTTTTCTTGCAAATCCACTATAAAATGGATCAAGTACTTTATCACCTAGTTTTCTATGCCCGGTTAAATTAGCTTGTAAGGATTCATTTAACATTTCATTTGTTGGGATGATTATTTGTTTGATTCCTGTTTGTGCCATAATATCATTTAAACATTTTTCGTACCAATCACGAAACCTAGCTCTTTTGCCAGCGCTTAATCCATATAATCTAGCTCTCGCTTGTGCGTTTGTAACAATTAATGTAGGAGTTCTTCCAATTTTTATTATGCCTGCATCAATTTCTCCAATCGATCCATCGCGAGCCTCTTCTCCAAACGAAGCTTGCCCTAAATCACCTTTGATGTGTGTGCCTAACTCGGGCATTGACGCACGAGTTTCTTTTGTTGGGTTAGCAAAAAATCTAATAGATGCGATTGAAGCTAAATGTTTTCTATTTTCAAGTAAGATTAATTTTGCGGGTTTTAAAGTGACTACTGCTTTTTTTAGAGTTACTGGGCTTTGAGCACGAAGCTTTGAAAAAAACCTTTGTTGTAATGGCGTAAAAGAAAGTCTTCTTTGTGAATGTGTTAAATGTAATGCTAGTGGTAAAGGAAGTCCACTTTTTACTAGTCTTTCTACTCTGGCTAATTCGGCTTCTTTAAATCTTTGAACTAATTGTCTTGCAGCGGGTTTCTCAACAGCGAATCGTTGTCTAGTTCTCTCAATTAATTCAGGAGTTGGTTTCATAATAAGATTATTTCTCCAAAGTAGAAAAACCTTTCTTTAAATCCCTTTACTCATGCTAGTTTGATTCGTTTTTCAATTATACAATAGTGGTTTTCTTGTCTTACTTTTATTCCGATTTCGTTTGCAGTGAATTTAAATTCTTTTATTTTTGCGTCTTTCTTTACTTTTTCTCCTATTTCTTTTGGTAAATAAAGTATTTTTGAAGAATGAGGGTTATACAAGTCTAAAATGAATTTTTCTTTCTTTTTTGCTAAATGGGTTAATTCTGTAATGATTTTATTATGTAGGTCTTGTAATTCTTTATTTTTTTCTATTTTAACTACTAAATGGCATTGGTCGCCAAATTCGAATAAAGTTAATTCTTTTGATTTGATTGTTATTGGTTTATGTTTTCTTACGAGTTCTCTTAATTTTGCTTCAATTGATCCTTTATTTTCATAACAATATCCCATTGAAAACAAAGTAATGTGGGGGATATCAAAATAAGTTCCGTTATTTGGGTGACTGCTCTTACAAAAAGAACTATATTTTTTATGAAGTTCTTTTATTTCATCATTAAGTTCTGAATTCAAAGGTTCGGGAATAGTTAGAATAATACAAATCTTTTTTACCATATAATTAACTTAGAAGAAAGAGAATTTAATTGTTTTGGGGGTAGCGTGCCGGCGTGGGTAGGTGGAACGTCGCTCTGTTGAGCTCCAGGTAAGGTGATGGCATGGACCCGCCGGCATTGGACCTAAGTAAAGCGTATAAAGTGTTTGAACGAATAGGATAATTAGATTTTTGTAAAAAAGGAGGCAATTACAATGGGAAATTTTCATTATGACAAAAAAGGATATCCTAGATGGAACGATTCGGACAAATTAGTCCACAGGACCGTTTCAAAACCCACGGGGGGTCAAGTAACTCACCATAAAGATGGAGACAAAGGAAATTTTAGAAAAAGCAATTTACAAAACATGGGTCGAAGTAGCCATTCAAGATTAGAAGCTAAAAAGAGAAGCGGTTGGTTTTGAAGTCGTTCTAGGACGTCTAAAACATAACAAATTTAATCCGAGGTAGCAAGGTTTATACAAATTAAGTTCTAGATATTTAGTAATATGTATTCAAAAAAACAAAAGATTATTGCGCGTATTGAAGAGGATATCAAAAACCATAAATTAGGTCGTTTGAAGGATTTTTTGACTCAAAGAGAGTATGCTGAAGAACTTGACACAGATCGGTATTATATTCGAGATTGTGTTACTCGGATAAACAAAGAAGATAGGGATTATTTTAAAGCAAATTCTGGAAAAAGACTTAATACAAAAAAACAAAAAGCCAAGAAACGACTACTAGTTAGAAGTCAATTTTTGAAACACACTTAACTTTGTTATTGCAAAGTTCTAATTCTTATTTTTTTTAATCAAAATGTCAGACGACAGGCTCGACTAAGATTAATCTTTAATGCCATTTTTATTAGAAAGAATTAAATTGTTTCAAAGTAATATTTATTCATGGTAAAAAAAAGTGTGGCCGCCGGAGTAGCACTTACTGTTAAGGGTAGAACTATTCGATTGCCTATTAGATATTGCGGACATTATACAAGAGAATTACGTGCCGGGCAAACGATTTATCAACATATTTTTGGAAAAATTATTCGCGGAG
>Ga0233437_1002621_pt1 | contig 26333 bp, 29 predicted proteins | sample SI_122_August201_FD_182714 | JGI IMG/M metagenome (GOLD analysis project Ga0233437, IMG submission 182714) | Seawater microbial communities from Saanich Inlet, British Columbia, Canada - SI_122_August2016_200_MG | ecosystem: Environmental > Aquatic > Marine > Inlet | place: Canada: British... | reverse complement strand
TACATAAAGGGTGCCATATTGACTGAAATTATTTTGCAAGTACAGGATCCAGATCCTACTCATGTTGGTAGAAACATCGTTACGCTTGATAAACAAACAAAGATAACACTTGGAATTACTTCTGGAGACATTGTAGAAATAGAGGGAACTAAGAAAACAGCTGCAATTGTGTGGCCTGCTAGAACAGAAGATGATGGTAAACAAGTTATTCGAATGGATTCATTCATTAGGCACAACGCGGGAGTGGCTCTAGGAGAACGCGTAAAAATTCGAAAAGGACAACCAAAAGAAGCTAAAAGAGTCACACTTGCGCCAATAGAAGAAGTTCGAATTATCGCTTCAGGTTATGAACGAATCTTAAAAAAAGGTTTTTTAGGACGCCCATTAACAATTGGAGATAATGTGTGGGTTAGTGTATTTGGTTCAGGATTTATTTATCGTGTTGTGGACACACAACCAAGAGCTATAGTAAAAGTAACTGATGCAACAGTTTTTGCGTTAAAAGAAAAACCAGTTGCGGACGCTTTAGAAGGAATTCCGCGAGTTGCATACGAAGATATTGGCGGTCTCTCTGAACAAGTAAAAAAAGTTCGCGAAATGGTTGAATTACCAATGAAACACCCAGAGTTATTTCAAAAACTTGGTGTGATTCCTCCAAAAGGAATTTTGATGCACGGTCCTCCTGGAACAGGAAAAACTTTGCTAGCAAAAGCAGTTGCAAACGAAGCACAAGTACATTTCATTTCGATTTCGGCTCCGGAAGTAATGGGAAAGTTTGTTGGAGAAGCAGAAGAACGAGTTAGAAAAATTTTCAAAGAAGCAGAAGAAAATGCTCCGAGCATAGTTTTTATTGATGAAATAGATGCAATCGCCGCGAAAAGAGATGAAGTAGTTGGAGAAGTAGAACGACGAGTAGTAGCACAATTACTTTCGTTAATGGACGGGTTATCAACAAGAGGAGAAGTTGTTGTAATGGCAGCAACAAATAGAGTAAATTCTATTGATGAAGCATTACGACGCCCAGGAAGATTTGATCGTGAAATAGAATTTGGCATTCCAGATAAAAAAGCTAGAAAACAAATTCTTGGAATACACACAAGAGGCATGCCGTTAGCAAAAGATTATTCAATTAAAAAAGAATTAAAAGATTTAAGTAAAATAGAAAGAGAACTCCTTGAAATAATTCATGCAAACAAAACTATTGATGTGTCTGATCTTACAAATTTTTATAATAATGAACATGTGAATGAAGGAAAAAAATCTATTTCTGTGCTTGCGAATGTATTGCGCGAAATGGTAAAAAAAGAAGTTCTTAAAACAAAAGAATTTAATTTAGATTATTTTGGAGATTTAACCCATGGTTTTGCGGGAGCTGACTTACAAGCGTTAACAAAAGAAGCGGCAATGAAAGCTCTGCGAAGATATTTGCCAGAAATTGAAAAGCTTGAAGAAGGACAACAAATTCCTATAGAAATTTTGGAATCATTAAAGATTACAAGAGGGGATTTTATGGAAGCATTAAAAGATGTTCAACCTTCGGGTTTGCGTGAAGTTGCAATTGAAGTTCCAAATGTTAAATGGGATCAAATCGGTGCACTTGATGACGTAAAAGACGAATTAAAACAAGCTATTGAATGGCCATTAAAAAATCCATTAGCGTTTAAGAAAATGGGGATTCGCCCACCAAAAGGCGTTCTTCTTTATGGCCCTCCGGGAACAGGAAAAACGCTTTTAGCAAAGGCAATTGCTACTGAGAGCGAAGCAAATTTTATTTCAATTAAGGGGCCTGAACTATTGAGTATGTGGGCTGGAGAAAGTGAAAAAGGAATTAGAAAAATTTTTAGGCGAGCAAGACAAGTTGCTCCAAGCATAGTGTTCTTTGATGAACTTGATGCAATTGCTTCTAAACGTGGACGCGAAGCAGGAAGCAATGTTACTGAGCGAATGGTTAACCAAATATTAACCGAAGTTGATGGTGTAGAAACCATGCACGATGTAATTTTTATTGCAGCAACTAATCGACCAGATTTAATTGATAGTGCATTATTACGCCCGGGCCGAATGGATAAACTAATTATGGTTCCTGCACCTGATGAAAAAGCGAGAGAAAAAATATTGGGTGTGCATACTAAAAAAGTTCCAATTGACAAAAAAGTTTCTCTAAAAGAATTAGCTAGACGAACACAAGGTTTTTCGGGAGCAGATATTGAAGGTTTAATTCGTGAAGCAGCGTTACTTGTGTTAAAAGAAAACAAAATGAAGGTTGCACCAATCGAAATGAAACATTTTGAAGTAAGTCTTAGAAAAGTAAAACCAACTATTGATTCGCAAAGCGAAAAAGCTTATGAAGAATTCAAAGAAAATGCTTTAGACTTTAGGCCAAGCTACGTTGGTTAAAACTTTTTTTAAATCGCAAGTCCAATGCTTGCTAAGAATAAACCTGGCATGAATGCGAGTATTCCTGATAACGCAATTGCACCTAACCACACGACAGGTTTCCAATGCAATACTTTTGCTCCATCGAGCGGATAAACTGGTAACAAATTAAATAACGCAAACCAGAAATTAATCAATGCGGCATATGACAGAATTGTTACGACTAAATTTTCAACAATAATTGCGCTTAAAATCAATAAAGATAATCCAATGATTATGTTAATTGCGGGGCCAGCAATACTAATGAGTCCATTTTGTTTTCTAGTAACGTTGTGTGCGAAAAAATATGTTGCCCCGGGTGCTGCAAAAATAAATTGTCCAAAAGAAACTATTGCGAGTCCCAACGCAATTACTAATCCAGGGTACCATGCTCGAAATTCAGAGTGAAAACCGAAGTGTCTTGCAGTTTGTCTGTGTGCTAGTTCGTGGAAAACAAATCCTGTTCCAACGGCAACTAAAGCGATTGGAAAAGACACAATCATATTGGTTAAATTAAGAAAAATCGGATTAATTACTACTGCAAAAGCAATACTTAGTGTTATCCAAGAAATAAATAAATCTATTTTTTCTTGTTTGCTAAAATACCAAAAAGATTTTTGTTTTTTTTCAACCATGCACTAATTACACTTCATTAGATTAATATAGTTTACATCATGTATAGACTTCGTCTTTTGCCGAAGTTCGAAAAAGCTTTTTAAACTCCCCAAAACGCGTTTATTTTATGATTAAATTATTTTCAGAAGAAAGGGCACAGATTTCGGTTGAGCTAATAATTGTGTTAGCTGCGGTAGTTGCAGTAGTGTTAGTACTTGTATCTCAAATACAAGCTACTTCCGAACAAGGTTCGCAAAAGTTAGAAGAAACTGCAGAAGATGTGTTCAAAAAAATTGATGATATATGATTCAAAATAAATGCAAAGGACAGGTTTCAATAGAGTATTTGTTGTTGTTAGCTGCATTTTTTTCTGCGTTAATAATTATCTTGCCACAAGTGTCGTTTGCAGTTGATCAATTCTTTGCTACAAGTGACACTTTGCTTGCAAAACAAATTGCAAACGTACTTAGTGAAGAAGTGCGTTTGTTTGAGTTTCTTGGAAATGATTCGAAAAAAGAATTTTCTTTTTCACCTGCAAAAGAAATTACTCTAACAACACAAAATGCAAAATGTATAGTTGCAACAACCCAAAAGCAATTTTCACTTACGCTTCCAAACGCACAAACTAACAAAACAACGGCGTTTGTAAAACAATTTACGATCACAATTCAAAAACAAAATAATCTTATTCTAATTACTTTTAATTAATCCAGACAAACGCTAATTACAAAGTTTCGTTCAATCAAAAAATCATCTAAAAGAATAGCTTCGGAAGAAACTGCGTTGCCAAAACAAGTATTATTCAAAACTTTTATCCTATCGACAGAAACGCTTGCTTTTGAACCGAATAATTCGCGTGTATCAAAAACAATTTCATTGTTGCTAGGATACGTTACCGACCAAACTTTCAACAAGTCATTTGCTTGTTGTATCACAAGCAATTCGGTCATTGAATTACTCGCAGGAAAACTAATTGTTAGTAAAAGTAAAGAAAAAACAAGTATTGCAATTGTTGATTCTAATGTAAACACAAAACCACGTTGGTTTTTCTTACTCATCGATGCACCCCTCTACCAAAACAAGTGCTTTTGTGCCATCAATTAGAACAAATCGTTTTACACTCAAACAATTTTTTGATTGTTTGGTTGAAGAATAAATTATTTGTTCGCGGTTATTACCTAAGAAACGATAAGACACGCGTTTTACAAAAAATCCTTCAATTTCAAGCGACTTTAAATTCGAAAAGTTCGCACTTGCTAGTTCGTTACTTTTAACACGTCTCTTTTCTAAATCAAGTACACACGAACCAAGCAAAGCATTACTTGGATCAAAGTTTTTTACAAAAGAATCTGCAATGAAGAGCGTCTTTTCTTCTAAAAAAAAGTCATTAACGTTTTTTACAAAAATATTTGTGTTGTTATGCATTGCGAACACAAAAACCGTTATGCTAAATAAAATTATTATGAAAGTAATTATTATATCGAAGGAAAATATTATTCCACGAGAATTGTTATGTATAATGCTCATTCACTTTCACTTCCAAACCACTTTTTTTCTTAACAGTAGTAATGACCGAAATATCTTTTCGTATTCCGTCATTTTTTGAGTAAACGGCATTACCATTTCCAAAACAATTAATCTCTTCATCAAACCCTTTGCCTGAATTTGCAAAAAGCCCATCAACTATCACACCACATTTACTTGCAATTATTTTTGTGTTAATTGTTTTTTCAGCCAACTCAATATTTTGTTTTTCATTTACAAGAACGGATAAAAACAAACCAAAAATAATCAACAACATTAGCATTGCAATTACTGCGTCAATAGAATTCATTGCATCACTCTCACAACATATTCAATAGGTAGTTTATACTGAATTCTTATTTTGTCGCCAAGTAATCTTGAAATATTATTTGTTTTGAGTTCATTAGAAGATAATACGTATTCGCCATAAGAAATTCCGTTTACTTGTAACAAAACGACAACACTATTTTGATTCAGATAAGAGAGATCAAGCGAACCAATTTCTTCTAAAAACAAATTCGATTTGCTAGCGCGAGAGTACAAATAGTTTAGCAAAGACAAATTAATTTCATTTTGCGCAACTAATACATTAAAATTTTCTTTGAGCAATTGTTCTCTTAGTTTTGAAGAGAGTATTTTGTCAACATTGTTTTCGATTATGGTTCTCTCTTTGTTTGCTTGTTCGAGTGCAATCAAATCAGTTTCAACTTCATTTAGCACGAAATCATTTTCGTTAAAAATAATTGATAATTCGAAAAGAAAAAGTATCATTACAAAAACAAGTATAAATGTGAAGAATCCTTTGCAATTCATAACTTGTTTCTAAGAAAGTTTGAATAAAAAGCTATTTCATTTTTCGTTGATTGTTGAACAATTACGCTATATAATGAAGATAAATACTAACAAAGCAATGAACACAATTGTTGCATATGTTCTATTGTAATATGCTAGTACTCCAGAAGCTGCAGGGATTAAAACAACCAAGAACGCTTTTTCTGGCCATTGTTCCATAACAAACATCATTAGTCCGGCACCAGCTGCAAAAATCAAGAATAGAAAAGCTACAAATGCTCCGATTACGCCAGTAACATAGTCTTGGATTTTATTAAACCAATTATCTACTTTTCCTTTTTTGTCGTCACCCATAAAATCACGTTTACTAAAGTATTGTTTATCCTACCAGATTAAATAACTTGTTGGTTGCATCTAGAAAGCTTTAAAATAACGAATTCTCTTGTTTTATTCATGTTAGAGCAAGTAAAACAATTGAGTGAAATCGAAAGAAGCGTATTATTGTTTTTGACTGATGATAGCAAGGATTTTGAAGAATTAGCTGAGGAAACTCAATTATCTATTGATTCAGTTAGAAGGGCTAGTGCTTGGTTAAATGAAAAAGGCTTAGCTATGCTAAAAGAAGTGGCTACAAAAAGATTCTCGCTAACCGCAGACGGAGAAAAGTCTCTTGAATTAGGAATGCCTGAAAATATCTTTTTAGAAGCGTTAACAAAACTTAAGGGTGAAGCAACTTTTAATGAATTACAAACAAAAGCGGGGCTAAGTAAGAACGAATTCACAGCAGCTCTTGGAATAAACAAGAAAAAAGCTTTCATTATAATTGCACAAGGAAAAATAACCGAAACGGGTGTTGCAAGCGAACAAGAAACTTTTGATTATGCTAATGCATTAAGAGATATTGTTGATGGTGTGAAAGTAAAAGAAGAGATAATTCGTGAATTATCACAAAGAGGCTTAATAGAACAAAAAGATTTTACCAAGAGAACAATAAGCATTTCAAAAAATGGTGAAGAAGCACAAAAACTATTGAAAAGCAAAAAGGTTGCGAGAGTATATGATGTTTGTGCACCCGTGCCAAAAATCTTTGCAGGTAAAAAACATCCTTATACGCAATTTTTGGGTCAAATAAGAAATCAATTAGTTGCACTTGGTTTCAAAGAAATGGATTCACCATTAATTGTTCCAGAATTTTATAATTTTGATGTTTTGTTCCAACCACAAAACCATCCTGCTAGAACTTGGACCGATACTTATCAATTGAAACGACCCGTTAAAGGAAAACTTCCTGCAAAAAAATATGTTGACGCGATTAAAGCGGCACACGAAGATGGAGGAGTTAGTAATTCAAAAGGTTGGGGTTACAAATGGGACCCGGCTGTTGCTGCAAAGTTAATGCCTTCAGCACATGCAACCGCACATTCTGCACGACAATTAGTTAAGGGGATAGATATTCCAAGAAAGTATTTTTCAATTGCACGATGTTTTCGGCCAGATGTTTTGGATGCAACGCACCTAATTGAATTTAATCAAATGGATGGTTTTATTGTGAGCGAAGATTTAAACTTCAAACATTTGTTAGGGATGTTAAAAGAATTCGCAATTGAAATTGCAGGTGCAACAAAAGTAAAATTCTTTCCGGATTATTATCCGTTTACTGAGCCAAGTGTACAATTATCTGCAAAACACCCTGACTTAGGCTGGGTTGAATTTGGTGGCGCAGGAATGTTTCGCCCAGAAATGTTAGAAAATCTTGGAATTAAGGGTCAAGCTATGGCTTGGGGGCTAGGCATTGATAGACTTGCAATGTTTAAATTAGGCGTAAACGATATTAGATATTTATTTTCAGATAAATTAGATTACCTGCGAAGTGCACCGGGGGTGTTGTTGTAATGCCTACACTTGATGTTTCAAAAAAAGATTTAGAACGATTAGTTGGCCAAAAGTTTTCTAGAACAGATTTAGACGAAATCCTTGAATATGTTAAAGGAGAATTAGACGGGGTAGAAGGAGATAATCTAAAAGTTGATTGTAAAGATACTAACCGACCGGATTTATGGTCTACAGAAGGTTTGGCAAGAGATATAAAAGCAAGACTTGGTAAGGCAAAAGGAATAAAAAAATACAATGTTAAAAAAGGAAAAATATGTGTAACTGTTGATAAAAATTTAGAAAAAGTTAGACCGTTAATTGCTTGTGCAGTTGTTCGTGGTGTGAAAATAGATAATGCTTTTATCGTTCAAATGGTTCAATTACAAGAAAAAGTTGGCGAATCATTTGGAAGAAAGAGAAAAGAAGTTGGAATTGGGTTATATGATCTGAATGTGATGAAACCACCCGTTTATTACAAAGGTTACAAAGATAATGAAATAGAATTTGTTCCACTTGAGTGGAAAATTCCAATGCGACCAACAGAAATTTTAAAACAACATGAAAAAGGAAAAGCATATGCGCATTTACTCGAAGGATCAAAGTATTATCCGATTGTGATCGATTCGGCAGATACTGTTGCATCAATGCCACCAATAATAAATTCTCATGTAACTGGAAAGGTAAGTGAAAAAACAAAAAGTCTTTTTATTGAAGTTACGGGGTTTACTTGGGAAATAGTTGAAACCGCGTTAGAAGTAATGTGTATGGCTCTTGCGGATCGTGGTGGAAAGATTGAGTCGTGTAAAGTAAATTTCCCAAAAACAACTTTGCCGTATCCTGCTAAATCAAAAGTAGTTCCCGAATTCAATACTAAAAAAATAACTTTTGATAAATCACTAGTTGAAAAAGTGACTGGAATGAAATTTAAGGATTCTGAAATTAAAAAGTTATTAGAAAATGCACGATATAATGTTTTGATAACAAGCAAGAAAATTACTTGTGAATATCCTGCGTACCGATTAGATATTTTACATACGGTAGATGTTATTGAAGATTTATTAATTTCATATGGGTACAATAAAATCGCGCCTGCGAAAGTCAAAATGGATGTTGTAGGTTCTCAGAAAAAAGATGTTCTTTATGTTGATTTAGTAAGAGATGGTTGTGTTGGATTAGGATTACAAGAAATACTCACATTTAACCTTGCATCTAAAAAGGTTCAATTAGAAAACATGTTTATTACAAAAAAAGATTGTTTAGTTGAGATAAGTAATCCGGTTTCATCAAATTACGAAGTTCTTCGAAAAAAACTAACCCCGCAAGTGTTATTATCTTTGACAAAAAATAAGGGCCAAGAATTTCCACAAAGAATTTTTGAAGTAGGAACATGTCTTGATATTGATCCTAATTCAGACAACGGAGTAAAACAATCAAATCATGTTTGTGTTGTTTCAACTCATTCAAATGTTAATTTTACTGAGATAAAATCGTTATTAGTTTCATTAACTGCGTATATTGGAAAAGAAGTAAAAACAAAAAAGAAAGCGTTTCCTTTCCTTGGAGAAAACAGTGCAGAAATAACTGTGAACGGCAAAAAAGGTTTTATCGGAGAACTTAGTAAAGAAGTTGAACAAAACTTTGGTTTGAAAAAACCAACCTGTGTATTTGAATTCGAATTGTAAAAACTAGATTACAGTTTATTATTCTAAATATTTTTGTAATCTTCCAACATGTGCGAATTCTTCTTGTAAAATATGTTCTAGCACTTCTTTTAGTTCGGGAGAAACAACTTTTTCAAGAATCTTTTTGTATTCGATAGTTGCTTGTTCTTCTTCTTTGATATCGTAGCCTAAACCAGACGCTAGCGTTGCATTAACTTCGCTAGGAAGCATCTTTGAAATAGTTTCTGCTTGCTTGTCTTCAATCTTTTCAAGAATCGTATTGAGTATGTATGCATGTTCTTCTTCTTGAGAAAGCAATGATTTTAATGTTTCCAAAATAATTCCTTCAAATTTTTGTATTTGTGAGTTATATGTCATTTTTGCAAATAATTCGCGTTCATATAAATGTTCTAAATCTTCTTTCAAACGGGTTATTTCTTCTTTTGGAATCAAATCAATCTTGTCTTCAAACATGCTAGAATAATTGTCTTAGTTATTTTTAGTCTTTTTGTTTGAGTGCGTTTTACAAAATTTGACGCACTTTTGTTAAGCTTTTATTCTTTTGTGAATAATACTTTAATTATGGCTAATATTTTTGAATCAAGAAGCGAAAATTCGATTCTAAAAGATGAACGATTTTTGTACCAAGATTTTGTTCCAGAAGAAATACCTTTTCGTGACACCGAAATAGGTGAAATGGTGTTTTGTTTGAAACCAGCTGCACAAGGAAAAAAGCCAACAAACCTATTCTTACACGGTGTGCCTGGAACCGGAAAAACGGTTTCTTCAAAATACGTGTTAAACGAATTAGCAGAGTACTCTGATCGAGCAAAAGCATTGTACATTAATTGTTTTGAAATAAACTCAAAACACTCTATTCTAACAAAGATAACTAATTTTGTGGGTTATCCAATTCCAGAACGAGGTCTTTCAAGCGAAGAAATATTTGATAGGTTTGTGTCAACAATAAAAAGTAAGAAATTAATGCCTGTATTTGTTTTTGATGAAGCAGAACAATTATTAAAAAATGAAGACGCAAAATCGTTGTTATATGATTTGTCAAGATTAAGTGAACGATATCAAATCTTTGCAGGATTAATATTTATTTCAAATGAAAATACTTTCTTGGCTAGTTTAGACGATAGAGTAAGAAGTTCTCTACAAGCTTCAACTCTTGAATTCACAAAATATTCTTCTTTACAATTAAAAGATATTTTAGGCGAACGGGCAAAGTTTTCTTTTTTCCCAAATGTTTTGGATGACGAAGTAATTCCTCTTTGTGCGGCACACGCATCAAAAAAAGGAGATGCCAGAATTGCAATAGATGTTTTACTTAAAGCGGCTAGGTTAGCAGAAAAAGAGAATGCTAAAAAAGTTACGGTGAAACATGTAAGGCAAGCTTTTATGCAAGAAAAACCCATTAAAGTTGAAATAATTAGTAATCTCTCAGAACCTGAAAAAATTGTGCTTGATTTTATCAAAGAAAAAGAGTTTTCTGTTGGAGAGATCTATGTTGGCTTAAAAGACAAATATGCTGAGAGAACGCTTAGAAAAGCATTTGCTTCTCTTGAAGAAAAAAAGATGATTCAGACGATAACTACTCAATCTGGCAAAGGGTCAGCTAGAACGATAAAACGAGTGTAAATGACCCGAATTCACTTTGTTCCGTGAAAAAGATACATTTAAATAGTGTTTTTGGGAAAAAAATAGTATATTAAAGTTAATATTTGAGGTTATATTATGGCTGTAAAAAAGAAAAAAGTAGTTAGAAAACCAGTTAAGAAAGCTGTGAAGAAAAAAACAACTAAAAAAGTTGTAAAGAAAAAGGTTGTGAAAGCAACTGTTTCTAAAACGGTTAAAAAGCAAATTGCATCTAATCAAAAGAAAACAGCAAAAGCTTTGAAACACAATACTAAACAAGATTCAGAAATATCTAAATTACAAGCCGAAGTAGCTAAATTACAAGGAAAAGGGAAGAAAACTAAGAAAAAGGTTAATTCAAAGAGAATTAGCGAATATAATTTATTTATTAGAAAGCAAATCAAAGCAGGATTTTCTTTTGTAAAAGCAGTTAAAGAATGGAATAGATACCAAGCTTTAATGGCAAAAGACAAGAGACGACCTAGTGCATACAACCAATTTATTGGTTCACAAATGCGTCTTGGAAAAACCTTTTTGCAATCAGTTGCACTATGGAAACTAGCTAAAGCTGGTAAATTAGGTAGAAAAGGAACTACTAGAACAGTTGAAAAAATAAAATACAAAACTAGAACTGTTAAAAGTAAACCAACAATTATTGTTAAAAAAGTTAGAAGCAAACCAACAGTTGTTGAAAAGATTAAATACAAAACTAGAACGGTTAAAGTTCCTAGCGAACCAACGGTTGTAACAAAGATTAAGTATCGGACTAAAGAAGTTCCTAGTAAACCAAAAGTTATTACTAAAATTAAGTATCGAACTAAAGAAGTTCCTAGTAAACCAAAAGTAATTACAAAGATTAAATACAGAACTAAAACAGTTAAGGTTCCTGTAGAATCAAAATCAAAGGTTGTTAGACAAACAATTGATTATGCTAAACTACGAGATGTTTTAGCTGGAACAAAAACTAAGACTGAAACAATTTCAAAAACCGATATCAAAACTGCAATGGCAGCAGATGACGAAGAAATTGCTTTTAGAATCGTACAAACTTATTTCAAAGAAATAGCAAGATTCGGTTTTAAAAAGAGATTAACTCTTGATGAAATACTAGATGCATATGTTTATGCTCTTGCAAGAGTAAAACGAAACGAAGCAGTTGCTGTTGAACAAAGAGTTCGAAATGCAGGGATGAAAAAGTAGGTGGAAATATGAACGATGAAGAAGTAGCATTTAAAGTAGTAAGATTGTATTTTGAAGAAATAGCTAGACTAGGTTTCAAAAGACAGTTAGATCTTGATCAAATCATCAACGCATATTTCTATGCTTTGAAAAAACTTGGTAACAAAGAAGCTGCAATGGCTGAAGCAATGAAAAAGATTATGGCTGATGAGAAAAACAAATCAGAAATGGTTCGAACTACAACAACTACACAAACATTAACAACAGACGAACCAAAAAAAGAAGTTTTTAGAGAAGTAATTACTGAAGAAAGTAACTAAATAGTTATTTTCTTTATTCTATTTTTTTCAACTCAATTATCTTTTATTAAAAACTAACTCAATAACGTCCCCATATTTGAGGGGATGTTCTCGACCAATTATTTGTTTTGTTTTTACATCAATAGCACGGATGAAATTGTCACCCATTGTTGTATGTAAAGTATAAGCAAAATCAATCGCTTTTGCTCCTTTTGGCATCAAGTAGCAATCTGGGATATATGATCCGTCCTTACTTTGAAGTGTTTTAACTCCGCCGGGAAAAACAGGGAAGTATTCTAACACATCTAGTATAGAAACATCTAAGCATTTTTGTACACCCGTTTCGTTAAACTTTTCTAAAACATTTTTTCTAATCGTTTCAAGACCCTCTTTTTGTTTGTCATTAATGTCTCCATTAATCTCAAAACTATCTTGTCCAGGGTAATAACTAACAATTTGTTTTTCAGCAGCTTTTCGCAGAGCCAATTCGCTTGCAGCGCTACAAGGGACAATTGTTTTATCGGGAAACTTTTCTTTTAATTTTTTAATATTTTCTTCGGCTCTTGGTAAATCACATTTGTTTGCAGCAATAATAATCGGTTTGCTTAATTCGCGACATTTTGTAGCAAACGCAAGTTTGTCTTCGTGTGTCCAATCAATAAACATTTTTTCATCGATTGCAAGTGCACGCAAAGCTTTCTCGATGTGGTGTGAAAGAATTTTCACGCCACTTAAATTCTGTGAAAGTAATTCAACTTTTTTCCTAAACTCTTTTTCAGGAACTTTTCCAATCTTACTCCAATTGTTTTCAATGATTTTCAAAAACCATAACTCAATTTCTTTTTCTAAAAATTTTACATCAAGACAAGGGTCGTGTTCTTCACAAGCTTTTCCTTCGCTATCTGTTGTGCCACTGGCATCAACAACATGGATCAAAGCATCTGCCTGACTAAGATCATTCAAAAATTTGTTTCCAAGCCCCTTCCCTTCGTTTGCACCTGGAACAAGGCCGGCAACATCAATTAATTCAATCGCAACATATCTAATTGGTCCGCTAGGGGTTTGCACTAAAAAACCGTGTTTGGGATTACTCGTAACTCCAAAGAATTTTCCTGCGTCTTCTACTCGAACAAAACCAACGCCTTTATTTGGTTCGATAGTAGTAAACGGATATGATGCCATAGCTACGTCTACCATTGTACTTGCACCAAAAAAAGTGCTTTTTCCCGAACTAGGTTTTCCTACAATTCCAATTTGCATAATAAATTTTTACTTTGGAAGGTTTAAATGGGTTTGTTTAGTTTAGGGTTTTAATTGTTTTGTAATAATTCATTAGTATGGCTGAGTTGTTTACTGACAAGTATTTTCCAAAGAGTTTTGACGAGTTTATTGGTAACGTAGAAATCGTTGAAGAAGTTAGAAAATGGGCTGAGGCTTGGGTTAAAGGACAAAAGGAAAAACCAATTCTATTACACGGTGCACCTGGACTTGGAAAAACTGCCCTAGCACATCTAGTTGCAAAAGAAATGAATTGGCAAATATTTGAAATGAATTCTGGCGATCTACGAAACAAAGACAATATAGAAAAGATAGCAGGGGCAGCCACGGGAAATTCGTCTTTGTTTGGAACAAAAAGATTAATTCTAATTGATGAAATTGATTCTTTGCAATCGCGAGATCGTGGAGGTGCAGGCGCGATAATGTCAATAATAAAAACAACGAATAACCCGATTATTTTAACAGCTAATAATATTTATGGTGACAAAAAGTTAGTTCCACTAAGATCTCTAACTAAAATGTTAGAATTTAAGAAAATAAATTATCTTTCAATCGCAAAAAGCTTACGAAGTATTTGTGAAAAAGAGAGTATTGTTTTTGATCCTGATGCAGTAAAAGAACTAGCAAAGAACTCGGGAGGAGATTATCGAAGTGCTTTGCTTGACACACAAAGTTTATCACCAACGATTACAATGGAAACTGTGACAGAACTATTTCCTAGAATGAAAAAAGAAAAAATATTTTCAGTTATGGCAAAGATATTCAAAGGGCACGATATGCGTGGAATACAACAAATGGTTAACAATTCAGAAGTATCTTCGGACTTACTTTTGCGTTGGGTAGAAGAAAATATTCCTAGACAATTTGATGAAAGAGATGCACCAAAAGCATTTGATATTTTAAGTAGAAGTGATATTTTCCAAGGAAGAATTTATCGAAGACAACATTATGGTTTTTTAAAATATGTTTTTTTCTTATCAACGGTTGGGGTGGGATTATCGAGAGAAAAAGATTATTCGGGTTGGAAGCCTTTTCAGTTCCCAACTTTGTTATCTTCTCTTTCAGCATCAACAACAAAAAGACAACAAAGAAAAGCAACTGCGAAAAAGATTGGTTCAAAAACACATACTTCGATTAGGGATGGGATGCAAGACTTACCATTCTTGTCGTTAATAATGAAGAACAAAGAAATTGCACCGCAATTAACAAATTATTTTGAGTTTGATGAAAAAGATTTGGCATTTTTGCTTGAAACAAAAAAGGACACTAAAAAAGTAAAAAATCTAATTGTGCAATCAAACGAAATTGAAAAACAATTAATACTTGCGCGAACACAACCAAAACAATCAAAATTATTCGGTTGATTTATCAAAAAGCTATTCTTCTTCGATGATTGTGTTATTCTCAACAAAGGATTCTATTTTACCTGCAATCGTTTTTCGTTTCCAAGATACTATTGCGATTATTACTAAAATAATTAGGATTATTGTGAGTCCTTCATTTGTTCGAAATAAAAAGTTTGTAAAATCATTTAGGTCAACGAGTGGACTAATTTTTCGTAGTAACACATATTTCACATTTAATTGGTTAGCACTTTTGTACCCATTCCAAGTAATTATATTTTGTTGTCCAATTCGACTGATAAGTGCACTTGGTTCGATCGAATCTTTTACTTCGGCACCGGGTGGTAAAATAATATTTATTTGTGTGTTATCTGGAATAACCCATAATCCTGATTCGTATAAAGAATTGAAATAATTCGCTTTTATGTTGTATTCTGCAACCAAGGAATTTTCTTTTCCTTTAGCCATGATTGAGTCAGTTAAACCATAGCTTAGTTCTAGATAATTAGCTTCGTCTTCACTATACGCAATTTTTCCATTTATTATATTGGTAGACCCGATTGTTGGAACAAAATTTGGATTGAATGCTTGCCAATCTTTTATGTCAGAACCAAATCTTGCGCTAAGATTTCTAAAATGTAATTTATCTTCGTCTGTTGGAAAAAACAAATGAAACTTTTCGCTTATTTGCGCATCTCCAATAGAATTAATTTCTATGTCTACGGTGTGCAACCAAACGCTGTAGTTTTGTGCACTAGCAAAGCTTGTTAGGAATAACAAACTAATCAGAAAAATACTTAACAAAAATTGTTTTTTCATACATCATTTATACTACAAAACTATTAATTAAGCTTTTTGTAATGTTTTTTCTTTGATAATCACTTTTTTTGATGAAGTTCTTTGTCATAATCACGCACATTTAAATGGGAGAAAGGACTTACTATTATTACATGGCAGAATTACAATATTTTGGCCACTCTTTTTTCAAACTGAAAGATGGTAGTGAGACGATTCTAATCGATCCCGTTTTTAATACAACAAAAACCGTTGCAACAAAACAACAAAAAATACCTGTTAAAAAAGAAGATTTGAAAAATATTTCGATGATTCTTATTACTAACGAATTAGATGAGCATTGCGACAAAGCTGCGATCGAATCTATAGCGAAAAGAGAAAACGCACTTGTTTTAGCACATGATTATATTTTGCAAGATTTGGAGTTATCGAGAAATCAAAAAATTTCTGTTTCGCCTAATAGTGAATTATTTTTGAAGGGTTTTAAAATAAAAACTGCGATTGCGCATAATCCGAAAAGTTTTTGTCCAACAGGATATATTATAGAAAAAGGCGGAAAATCTTTGTATCATGCCGGAACAACAAGACTCATAGATTCTTTTTCAGGTATCAAAGCAGACACGGTTATTTTACCTGTTTCTCCACACACGATGGATGTTGTTGATGTTGTGAGAGCTGCAAAAATAATGAAACCAAAAACGTTGATTCCAATGCAACATGATATTTTTGAAATACAAAAGCAAGATGTAAAAGATCTTGACAAACGAATTAAAGAGAGTGTTCTTAATACAAAAACCGTTTTATTAACGCCTGGTAGAAAAATTAGATTATAGGTGAAGGGAATGATTGAATTAGCTGTACTTGTGATTATAGTTGTTGTTCTTTTGATAATTGGTTTTGATATTGCGTGGAAACAAAGAAAACACGAAAAGAAGCACAAACATCATTTTGAGAAAAAAGAGTAACTTAAACTTTTTGCTAAACTAAAGTTTTATTTCATCAAAATCTTTTGCAACAATTATGTTTGGAAAAATCTTTTTCACTTGTTTGCTAATCTCTTTTGTATCATTTATGCGTGCACTGAAATGAACTGCAACTAACTTTTTTACTTTTGCTTTTTTAGCTAGATCTGCAACCTCAGTTGTAGTTGAATGAAGTGCTTCAATAGCTTTGTCTTTGTGTTCATCAAGAAATGTGGTTTCGTGTATTAACAAATCAGCATCTTTTGAATTAGTTATAGTTGCTTTAATAGGCCGTGTATCAGTAACAACAACAATTTTTCGGCCAACTCGTTTCTTGGAATAATCCATTACATCTTTTTTGGTAATAGTTTTTCCTTTAATGGTAATAGTTTTTCCTTTAACTAGTTTTGCATATGCTGGTCCTGCCGGGATACCTAATTTCTCAGCTTTTTTGCGATTGAATTCGCCAACCTTGTCGTTTTCTTTGAAAACAAAACCATAACACGCAATTTCGTGTTTTAGAGGAAACGCTTTAACTGAAAAAGTTTTTGCTTTTAGAAGAACACCGGTTTTAATTTCTTTAAATTCAATAGGAAAACTAGGTCTAACAACCTCACGTAATATCCGTTCAATTTTTTGTTTTCCGCCTCTTGGAGAAAAAATAACTAATGGTTCGCGTCGCTGATTAAGAGTCATTGTTGCGATCCAACCAAATAAACCTAGAAAATGATCTGCGTGCATATGAGAAATAAATACGTGCGAGATTCGCATAAGTGAAATCTTTGATTGCATTAATTGTCTTTGTGTTCCTTCTGGACAATCAAATAACAAATTGCTACCGCTAAACGAGACAACTGCGCTAAAAAAGTTTCGTCCCTTTTGAGGTATGCTACCACTAGTACCAAGGAAAGTTGTCGTGATTGATTCCATAATAACCAAGTCATAAAACAAGTATTTAAATGATTGCAATTCTTATGCGATTGGTGTTAGTGGGTTCGTGTAAACGAAATTATTTCATTTGCTCTTAAGACTTTGTAAACTCGTCTTATACTTCCCTCACCAAATACTCGTTTTACGCGCTTTCCTCTATTTTGGTGTGGTGGGCGTAGTTTAATCAGTTTTGGGTGTCTTGATAATTCGGCGTAAATATCTAACGCAGATTTTGTAGAATCAGCATTAATTAAGTCTATAATGTGTCGCGCAATTTTTTTGTCTGCTGCACTTAGTTCTGGACAAGCATATGCTAGTGTTCGTGCGTTTGGTTTTGCAGTATGCATTACTTTTTTTCCACTTCCAGGAGCGAGTTTTTTATGTATTTTTCGTTGGCTTGTTGCTGCACCATTTCCAAGGCCCTTAAAGAAGCGTGTGCTCGAGGCGATGGCGGATGCAGAATTTCCTTTTCGCATATTATATGAATTATAACGAAATATTTATGCTTTTCCTAACAATTTCCAATTCATTTTTAATCTTTTACAAAGGGAAGATAAGTATGGTAAGAAAGAGAACGATTTCTAAGAAAAAGGGTGTAAAAAGTATTTTTTCGTTTAAAGATACGTCTCAAATAGATGTTCCAAAAAACCTTATAGGGCAAGTAATTGGGCAAGACGAGAGTGTACGATTAATGCGAAAAGCAGCTGCACAAAAAAGAAACGTTTTGTTAATTGGTGTTCCTGGAACAGGAAAAAGTTTGTTAGCTCAAGCAATGAGTGAAATTTTACCCGTACAAAAATTACTTGATATTTTAATTTATCCAAATGGCGAGGATTCTAACAATCCAAAAGTAAGGATTACTAAAGCGGGTGATGGAAAAAAGATTTTGACTGCTGCGAGACTTGAAGCAAAAAAATCAGAGGACTCAATGAGAATGATTTCTTTTATTCTTCCAATTGGTTGGATGCTTTTAGCAGGTGTGTTCTGGCAAATGGGTTGGTATAGTGACATTATATTTGCAGCATTACTTTTGATCGGAGCAGTGTTATTAATCGGTTTATCTATTGGAGGACAAATGCGTCACAAAGAAAGCAATGCTACTCCAAAATTACTTGTAAACAATCTTGGAAAAAAGATTGCTCCTTTTTTTGAAGGAACAGGTGCACGCGCAGGGGCTCTTCTTGGAGATGTTCGACACGACCCATTACAAAGTGGTGGACTTGGAACACCTGCACACTTAAGAGTAGAACCAGGGATGATTCACAAAGCAAGTGGTGGCGTATTATTTGTTGATGAAATTGCAACGCTTACACGAAAATCTCAACAAGAATTATTAACTGCAATGCAAGAAAAAAAATATTCTATTACTGGTCAAAGTGAAAACTCGAGCGGAGCAATGACTCGGACCGACCCAGTGCCATGTGATTTTGTTTTAGTTGCGGCTGGAAATTACAAAGATTTAGAACAAGTTCATCCCGCATTACGAAGTAGAATCCGAGGTTATGGTTATGAAGTTTATATGAATGTAGATATGGATGACAACGAGACGAATAGACATAAGATTGCACAATTTGTTGCACAAGAAGTAAAAAAAGATTTTAAAATTCCTCATTTTGATAAAGAAGCTGTTGAAGAAATTATTTTTGAAGCAAGAAAACGCGCTGGAAGAAAAGGAAAATTAACTTTGAAGTTACGTGACCTTGGCGGACTAGTTCGTGCTGCTGGAGACGTTGCAAAAGAAAAAGGTAATTCGCTAGTTAATGCACAAGATGTTCTTGAAGCAAAAATGTCTGCTCGAACTCTTGAAGCGCAAATGGTTGACAAAGCAATCGAACACAAAAGAGATTACGAAGTTTATTTGAATAAAGGTGTGGCAGTAGGACGCGTAAATGGGTTAGCTGTTTTTGGTGATGGTAGTGCAGGAAGCATTATTCCTATTGAAGCCGCCGTGTCTCCACCAAGTAGCAAAAATCAAAGCAAAGTAATTGCTACTGGAAAGTTAGGAGAAATAGCAAAAGAAGCCGTTCAAAATGTTTCAGTGTTATTTAAAAAAGTGTCTAGTAAAAAGATTGCAAAAGACATCCACATACAATTTCTTCAAACATATGAAGGTGTAGAAGGAGATAGCGCAAGTGTTTCAATTGCAACCGCAGTGATTAGTGCGATAGAAGAAATTCCTATTCGACAAGAAATTGCTATGACAGGTTCACTTTCTGTTCGCGGAGAAGTACTTCCTATTGGAGGAGTTTCAAGCAAAATAAATGCTGCAATAAAAGCGGGTTTTCGCGAAGTAGTTGTTCCTGTAAGTAATTTACAAGACATTGTTGTTAACAAAGAAGATCTTAAAAAGATCAAAGTTATCCCAGTTAAAAGTTTAGTTGATGTTTTAGAAGTTGCTCTACAAAAAGGCGCAAAGAAAAAGAAATTAGTTTCTCAACTAAAAAAAATAATTAAAATCGAAAGACCTAGTTTGTTAAAAAGCATTGCAAGAAAAAGTGTTGCTTAAAATTAAAGAAAATAAATATTGTTCTAAGCAAGCAAAGTAATTCTTCCTTGTTTTAGAATAAATTGTTTTTTCTTTCGTTCAACTTCTTTGTTGTTCTTTACAAAGATTATTGATTGTTTTCGTTTGTTAACAGTAAGTACACGACCCATGATGTTTCCTTCTTCATCACTAACGTTCACTCCAATCAAAGCGTTTGTTACGCGTTCTCGGATATCAAATACATTACTTATTTGCATTGTAACAATTAATGCAACTAGCGAAGCCATTATGTTTGCTGGGAACCATTCAAGTCCTGCTTGGCTCAAAAACACAAGTGTTCCTGCATCAAATATTGCCCATAAAGCAATTATTGATACTCCTTGCAACAAGTACTTTCCTAGTTTGTAGGCTTTGCGATCATACAAACAATCAATTGCTTTTCCAACTAAAAGCAAAATTCCTGCTAATGCTAGGAAAGGAAGTAATAAGCGTGACGCAGAAATCAAATCAATTCCAATATCTACAAACGCAGAAGAAACTAATTGTAGGTAAGCTAACCAAATACCAAAAAATGGTGAGAGTAACGCACCTACATACATTACAACACTAATTCTTTGTTCTGAAATGCTTGTTGTGATAACTCTAAATGATCTAATGATCCGATCTTCTATTCCAAATCCTTTGAGTAATAAATATGCTCCCAAAATCAAAGCAATTGCTTGCAAAGAGTATTGTCCTAAAGCAACAAATGCTAATAGCAACAAACCAGGTATTCCAAGAACCAAGCGAGAAACACTAGGATCTTTCAAAACTTCTTTTATAGTGTAAAAAGTTGATTCAACCGCTTGTGCTTGTCTAATTATCACTTGTTCTGTAGAAATTATTTTTGCACGAGATTGTAGTAAAGGAGTAACTTGTGCGTCTTCTGCTCCATCTGTTACAAGAATCCATCCGTCGATAATATAATTTTTTTGTAAAAGATCTAATTGTCGGCTAATCTCTTTATCTGATTTTAGGCCGATTTTACCTACGCCTGTGAGTGTAGCAATTTCGACGTTCTTAAACTCTTTTTTTGCTTCATCCAACTTTTTTATTGCAGCAAACATGGTATTTGCGTCACTTTCGGTGGGGTCAGCTAGAATTAGCTTTTGTGCGGCCGCTAGGTTATTGTCTTTTCCGATTACAGGTCCCCGAACTTTGGTTTTTCGACCTAAATCGTTGTCTCGATCGACACAAACAACAAAAATCTTTTTCTTCATACTACCACTAAAATTATATACTCTAAGTAATTCTTATATATAAACCAGTATTAAATATAATAGGAAACAAGACAGTGATAAAATGGCCGGACCAAATTTCAAATATATTATTTTCTTAGCGATTTTAGTAATAATATTACTTATTGCGGGATCGGCTTTGACTTATGCCGATTTTTTAACATCTAATATCTATTGGATAATACTTTTAGTAATATTTTTAGTTATTATTTGGCGACATGATTTTATTATACAACTACTAGATTACCAAAGAGCAGTAGTATACAGATTCGGAAAAGTTAATCGTGTGGGCGGGCCCGGATGGGCGTTTATTTGGCCAGCAATGGAGTCGTATGCGCTTGTAGATCTTAGAACAAAAACAATTGATGTTCCGCAACAAGAAGTTGTAACAAAAGACGGTATCGAACTCAAAGTAGATGCAGTAATTTACTTGAAAGTAAAAAAAGATAATCAAAGTGTTGTTAACTCTGTTATTGAAGTAGAAGATTATGTTCAAGCAGCAAAACTATTTGTTGTATCGTCGGTTCGTGATGTTGTTGGTTCAATGACTCTAAGTGAAGTAATCTCAAATATTGAAACTATTAATACTCGTGTAAAAGTTAATTTGTCGACGATTTCTCAATCATGGGGGATTACTATTGATTCTGTAGAAATAAAGGATGTGCAAATCCCCGACACTGTGCTTGATGCAATGCACCAAGAAAAAGCAGCGGTACAACAAAAATTGGCTCGAATGGAAAAAGCTTTGGCACATAAAGCAGAAATCGAAGCAGTAAAAGAAGCTGCGTCCGGGTTAGATCAAAAAGCACTTACTTATTATTACATCAGAGCAATCGAAAATATGTCTAAGAGTAAAGGAAGCAAAGTATTTTTCCCTGCAGAGTTTTCTAACTTAGCAGGGGCATTGTCGGGCGGAAAAGTTGCGATCCCCTCTGGTGGCGGAGCGGAGTCTGAGAAATACAAAAAAGTACTAAAAGACTATATCGATGCAGCGGTAAACAAAACAAAACCTGCAAAAAAGAAATCTACTAAAAAGAAATCAAAGAAAAAAACAACTAAGAAAAAAGCTAAAAAGAAAAAGAAGAAATAAACTAATTAAAAAGAATTTCAAGTTCTATTAAAATAAGATAAAAAATAAAGTGATTTTCACTTTACTTTTTCAAATGCTTTTGCGAAATCAGTTAGTTCTGTTTGGATTTCTTTTATAGTGTCTGCTAAAACTTTGCTAGGATTAGCTGCTTTTAGAACAATTCTTGATTTTGTGTCAATTGGATGATCTAATTTGTATGCAACAAATTCAACTTCTTTTTTATTAGCTAATCTTTCTTTCAAAAGATTTGGTAAAGTATGTCTTTCTCCTTCGATATAAAATTCTAAAGTATCTTTTTTATTTTCAATTATTTCTATTTTCATCTTTGTCCACCTCTAAAATTATCTCGTCTGTTATTAGAATCATTTCTAAAATTTCTTCCACCAGAACCTTCTCGTCTGTCTCCTCCGCGTCGATCGTTGCTTCGGCCACCGCGTCTGTCTCCTCCGCGTCCGTTTCGATCAAAACGATTATTTCTTGGAGGACCATCGTCTCCAACATTTGTTTGTTCAAACCATTTTCTTTGTTCTACGTGCCCGCATTCAAAACAAGCTAGTTTGTCATTTGAAAATTTTAATTCGTTTCTACAATTGCTACAAAAAGCCATTATTACTCCAAGCCCCTTGTCTTTTGTTTCAAGATCAGTAACACCGTCTTTGATGTCAACAATTCTTGCTTTTACACTATCTGCAGTTTTAAAATAACTTTTAAGATTACTAATATATCCGTGTGCAACATTTCTAACTGGTAATTGTCCTTTAGTAACGCCAATCTTTTTGCCGTTTTCTCCTTTAACTAGGTCGATTACTACCATGCTGTCTTTCACAAAAGCAACTCTTCCAAAAACAATGTCTCCGGGGCCCGCAGTTTCGGTTGCATGCCCGCTAATACTAACGCTTCGATTAGTTTTATCAAAAACAGCTTCTCCTAAAACAGATGCTTTGATCAATCCATTTTCTGCAAAAGTCTTTTTTCCTGCTGAAAATTCTTCTTGCGTAGTGATTGTTTCGCCGGGTATAAAAATCTTTGTCATTTTGCTCACCAATAATCAGTATAGTAATACTTATATATTCTAAAATAATTTACTTTATGAAAGGTATATAAATACGTGGTATTGATGGTTTTAGAATCGCTGATTGGAGAGAGAAATATACGAAAGAACCCTCTTTTGATGCTTGTCATAACCTTTGTTATATCAATTGGAAGTATTCTAATCGCACAATTAGTCTTCCCTGCACATGCTAGTGTTTTATCCGTAGCATTTATTACAATTGGTTTAGTGCCGCTAGTGCATAATATTCTAGCAAAAGAAGAGTATCAAGAAGCATTGCAACGAAAGAGTAGTACTACGTTTTTTGCTAGACACTTCAATTTGATAATGATCTATATCTGGATTTTTGTAGGGATAATTTTGGCGTTTTCTGTGATGTATATTGCTATGCCAACTGAGATGAAGCAAACTTCTTTTGACGAACAAATGAATGCTTTTTGCCAGATATCGGGAGCAGATTCTTGTAGTGGAGGAGTTGCTAATTCGATTTCGGGAAAAGCTACAAGTATAGCTTTTAATGAATGTAAAAATCCTTCTACAAAAAACGTGGCTTCTTGTTCTTTCTTTATTCTTGAAAATAATTTCAAAGTGCTCGTTGCCATATTATTATTTTCTTTGCTTTATGGTGCAGGAGCAATTTTTATTATTGCTTGGAACGCGTCTATCATAGGAATGTTTTTTGGAGAAATGATTCTTGTTGGTGCACACGGAAAATGGTTTGGTTTGTTACAAGGAATGCTAATTGGACATGGTCCGCCAGAACTACTAAGCTATGTGTTTGGAGCATTAGCAGGAGCAATTCTTTCTGCAATGGTTTCAAAGGGACAATTCCTTCGCCACGAGTTCTCAACAATTCTAAAAGACGTAGCTTTCCTAACTTTCTTAGCAGTGTTCTCAATAATCTATGCTGCGGTTGTAGAAGGAGTAGGAATACTTGGTTTTGGAGACATCTATTATTTACTAGGATTCATTTATGTTCTAGCAATAATTTTGATGGTTTTCTTTTACGGTAAAAGAGTTAGATGACTTTTTCATTGATTAGAAAAGTAATAAATACTCTTTTCTTTTTAGTACTAGTATGGGTAAATTTATTCCTAGTAAAAAGAAAAGCGATTCAAAAAGTGTTAAAGAAAGATTTGCTTTTCTTTCGTGGTTAGATCCATTTACTTACGTTGATAATTATGTTATGCCACACGTGAAAAAGAAAACCGAGTCAAAAGTAGTTGAAGGAATCATTAACATTTTCTTTGCAGCGATATTTGCGTTTATTGTTTACACGCTTTTAGGAGTTTTATTTGGAACCGCGTCTCCATTAGTAATAGTTTATTCTGCTAGTATGGAAGACGTTTATTATCGCGGAGATGTAATTGCGCTAGCAAGTGCAAATCAAAATACTTTTTTTGGCCCAGAAATTAATCTAAACAAACACATAGCAAAAGCACCAGTGGATACTTATGCACAATTACAATACAGCGAAAACGCTCTTGAAAAAATTGTTTTTGAGAACGGAGAAGAAATAATTTTAAACCAAAAAGGTTCGGTAATCGTTTATGGTTCGTACCCGGTTGGTTTACCAATAATTCATCGAACAGTCGCAAAGATTAATGCGCTTGATGGGACTTTTGTTCTAACAAAAGGAGATAATCAAAATACGAATCATACTATCGACCAAGATTGTGGCCGAATCGATTCTATTCGTTTGAGTACAGACAAACCATGTATTACTTTTTACGCAATTCCTGTTGAACAAATACAAGGCGTTGCTTTTGCACAATTGCCAAAAGTTGGATGTGTAAAATTATGGTTGGTTGATGACTTGTTTTCGTTAATTACGCGAGGGCAATTACCAAATGATTTCAAAGGGATTTGTTAAAATTTTTAAGAACTAAATGAAGTAAGAACGTTTTTATTGTCAAATGGAGTAAGAGTAATATGGAAATTGGAATTGAATTAGTTGATGTGCTTGATGTGAATGCATTAATGAATTTTTCACAACTTACAAACGAACAAATTGTTAAACTATCTTTTCAAATGCTCGGCATAGCCGTAATCATAATTTTAATTGCATTAATCATTTTGTTTTTTGCTACGAGAAAAAACAAAGAAGAAAAGATTGCGGGAAAAATGCTTAAACACGTGAACAAAATCAGAAAAGGAAAAGTAAAAGAAGAATCAATTACAACTCCTACGCCCACGCTCCAAACAAAGCCAACCGAAGTGCACGAAAAAGAAGTGGTTAAGCAAAAAGAAGAACCTCGCATGATTCAACCAGACGAAATATCATTAAAAGACATGTTAGTTAATAAATTCAAACCAATTATCGAAAAACAATTACAAACAAAAATCGAAGTAAAAGACTTTAGTGCGAAAGGAGAGAATTTCCTTTCACATATCTTGGTACAAGGGCATGAATTAGAATTAACTCTTGATTCTAGTGGAAAAATAATTGATTATAAACGACTTGATGAATAGCACATTTGTGGCTAAATCAACTCTTTGCTTATAAGCGTTAGCTTATGTCCAAGCTTTTGTTTTTTAAACTTATTTGGCTTTCTCTATTATGGAGATAAAATGGAATTAATTCTAAAAGACGCAGCATCATTCAAAAAAAGCATTGAAGCAATATCTGTTTTGATTGACGAAGCAGAGCTAGTTGTAAAAGAAACCGGTTTAGAGCTAAAAGCTACGGACCCTAGTCAAATATCAATGGTTGATTTTGAAATGCCAAAAACCGCGTTTACTAAATTTGAGAGTGAAGAAACAAGACTTGGTCTTGATCTTGATTATTTAAATCAAGTTCTTTCAAGAGCACAAGCGGGAGACGAATTAAAATTAGAACTTGATGACAAAAAAGCTTTTTTGACAGTTTCATTTAAAGGAAAAGCCGAGCGTTCATTCCAAGTTCCATTAATCGATATTTCTTCTAGCGAAGTTCCAAATCCAAAAATAGAGTTTGATGCAGAACTAAGCATTAATCCATCTTTCTTACAAAACGCGCTAAAAGACGCAGCGCTAATTAGTTCGCATATTACACTTGGTTGTGATGCAGAAAAGTTTTTTGTAAAAGCAACTTCTTCGAAAGGAAATCTAAACGAAGAAGCAAAGCAAGACAAAGACACGCTAC
>Ga0233437_1002620_pt1 | contig 26339 bp, 28 predicted proteins | sample SI_122_August201_FD_182714 | JGI IMG/M metagenome (GOLD analysis project Ga0233437, IMG submission 182714) | Seawater microbial communities from Saanich Inlet, British Columbia, Canada - SI_122_August2016_200_MG | ecosystem: Environmental > Aquatic > Marine > Inlet | place: Canada: British... | reverse complement strand
TTTTGAGATACTTTCTCAGCAATTTCTTGGCCATAGCTATACGAACCTCTTGCGACTGTGATAATGCTCATTGCCAACCTCCTTTAGAACTCTCTGCTGCTGGACCTGATAGCACAATCTCCCAACTATACCCTGTGGGGAGGGAGACTCAGGCATTTTGAGGTGTTCTTTCATGGGGAACCTCCTGAATAGAGGTCGAATGATTGGTTGGGTATTGGCCGATGTAATGACAAAAACTGCTTTAGGTCAAGAAAAATCGGCTTCCAGGAGTTCGTTTATTCGGTATAAAGGAGCCGAAGACTCAGCCAATTATATACGTGTATCACATGCCCCATCTTAATGCTGCGGTATGCACGGGGCTGTCCCAATGACGAAGGATTTTGTCGTCAAGCTTACATAGGGTTATGGATGCGCCTGCCATCTCAAGCGATGTGGTATAATTGCCCACAAGCGAACGACTGATTTTTACTTTATTCTTTTCCAATTCTTTTGCAGCGCTGTTAAAAAGTAGATACAATTCCATTAAAGGCGTTCCGCCAAACCCGTTGACATGTAACAATACTTCAGCGTTATTCTCAGGTTTAAGGTCTTCCAATATGGTGTCTATGAGGTCACGGGTAATTTCATCCGCAGGCTTTGTTTTCTCCCTTTTTCTGCCGGGCTCTCCATGAATGCCCACACCGATTTCCATTTCATCATGAGCGATTTCAAATGTAGGTTTACCCGCGGCGGGTACCGTGCAACTTGTAAAGGCCACTCCCATGGAAGCCGTCATTTTGTTGGTATGATCTCCCAATTCCTTACATTCCACGAGTGATGCGCCGGCTTCAGCGGCACTCCCCACAATTTTTTCAACGATCATTGTTCCGGCCACGCCTCTTCGTCCCGTTGTAAACGACGAGTCTTCCACCGCGACATCATCATTTACAAGCACGGTCATATTTTCGATTCCGAGCATTTCAGAGGCCATTTCAAAATTCATCAGGTCACCGGAATAGTTCTTGACGATAAATAGAATTCCGCCGCCATTGTCAACCGCCTCTGAAGCTGAAATCATCTGATCAGGGGTGGGAGAAGTAAAAATCTGCCCGGGACAGGCCGCATCCAACATGCCATACCCAACAAAACCGCCATGAAGCGGTTCATGGCCTGATCCGCCTCCCGATATTAAGGAGACTTTGCCTTTTTTTGATTTATCAGCCCTTGTAATAAAATTAGGGTTTAAGTGAATTTTCAGAATATCGCTATGCGCTAAACCAAACCCGTTCAAACTTTCGGTGAGAACATCATCCACATGGTTGATAAATTTTTTCATTTGTTTTGCCCCCGATCCATCAAATAATTGCAAATCGTAAAAATCATCAGTTGACAAGATTTCGCGCCCGGATCGATGTGCCCTTTTGCTCTCTCTCCCAGGTAAGAGGCCCTCCCTTTGGTTGCTGCGATATCTTTAGTGGACAGCATACCGCGTTCAGCCTCAGCCATCAATTGCTGCAATATTTCATTTTTCGATAGATCGCCTTCTTCAACCAGTTTGCTAAAGAGTTGGGAGACCGGTATCAGGACGTCCAGCATGGTTTTATCACCTACATCCGCTTTCCCTCGTTGTTTCACTAATTCGACACCGGAAGAAAACATTTTTGCAACTGTTTTTCTGTCATCTATATTATCCGAACCCGGGACTTTGGCCATACCCATAAACAAACTGGCAAACAAAGGACCTGCCGCACCACCAATGGAGGACAGCAATGTCATTCCGATCTTATTCAGGGCCTCCCCTGGTTTTAAAGAACCCAATTCTTCTTCTATTTCAAGAATTGCTTTCATGCCCCTTCTCATATTGATCACATGATCGCCATCCCCGATCGCCTGATCCAGCTTTTCAATTTCTGAAGCATTGGCTTCATATGCCTTTTGCACTTCACGTAAGATTTGTATGATCATTTCACTGTTCATAAATACACCCTTTGAGACTTGTTATCAAAAAACAGCATATCTTCTTTTCTGACAGTAAACTTTATATCCTTACTTGATCTTGAAAGTGATTCCGGTTTGACGACTGCCCGTACCATTCCCCCCATAAAGCTTATGGTTACGATCTCTTCAACCCCGAGATTCTGTATGGTTTCGACCCGTCCACCCAACGTCCCTTTTGAATTCAATGACACGTTTTCAGGGCGAAAAGCGGCATATTCAACCTGAGCAGGGAGATCCATGTCAAGTAGCCTGGATGGGATCACATTTATTTTGGGTGAACCCAGTTTGTTGGCAACATAGATGGAATTGGGATCATTATATATCTTTTCGGGTGGGTCGATCTGTATGAGTTCGCCTTCCTTTAAGACGCCAATCCGATCCGCCATGGTCGTGGCTTCAACATGATCATGCGTTACAAATAACAGCGTGGCCCCAAGTTGAACCTGAATATTCTTTAATTCCAGCCTCAGTTCTTCCCTTAGTTTGGCATCAAGCGAAGATAGGGGCTCGTCCATCAAAAAAATATTGGGTTTTCTGACCAGAGCTCTTCCCAATGCGACTCTCTGCATTTCTCCGCCGGAAAGATGTGTTGCTTTGTTTGTTAATTTATCTTCAATATGAAGCGTTTTTGCCATATCTCGAACAATTCGGTCAATTTCTCCTTTACTTAAAGATCTTAATGGTGATCTGAGAGGGAAAGCCAGATTATTGTAGACCGTGTAATTCGGGTATAAAGAGTATTGTTGAAATACAAAGGCAACATCTCTTTGAGCCGGCTGGGATTGGGTTACGTCTTCATTGCCGATAAAGATCTTGCCCTCATCGGCTTGTTCCAAACCCGCTATCAACCTTAAGGTTGTTGTTTTACCCGCGCCTGTGGGGCCTAATAAAACAAAAAATTCGCCGTCTTTAACCGTAAAGGAAAGATTGGAAACTGCATTTATGTCCCCAAACTTTTTAGATACGTTTTCTATTTTGACTTCAGACATTTACACACTTCAATTCATGAATTGACTTTTTACTGCAATTTCATCATCGCCATTGAAAATAATAATGCTATTGGAATCAAATTCTAAACCAACGTTATCACCAATTTTTGAATTAATACCACTTGGAGTCCTTGCTTTAATCCTTCCGAATTCGGTGTCAACGGTTATGATTTTGTTGGCGCCAAGATACTCAACACCGTATACGGTACCCCTAATATCACCGTTGTCTACGATATTGATGTTTTCAGGTCTTATTCCCAAATAGTTAACATCAATATGGCTATCTTCATGACACATAGGGATGGTCAGCTGAGAACCGTTAATTTTCACGGATGTGGTCCCTTTTTGCACAGAGGAGTGAACATCGACAAAATTCATTGCGGGACTTCCGATAAAACTCCCGACGAACTTCGCTCGGGGTTTATTGTAGATGGTTAACGGATCGTCTGCCTGTAGCATAACCCCCTTATCCATAATGCCGATCCGATCACCCATGGACATAGCTTCATTCTGGTCGTGTGTGACGTAAACGGTTGTTGCATTGATGTCATTATGCATTTTTTTGAGTTCAAAAGACATGGCTTCTCTGAACTCAGCATCCAAGGATCCAAGAGGTTCGTCCATTAGAAAGGCTTTCGGTCTCCGGATAATGGCCCTTCCCAAAGCAACTCGTTGTTTGTCCCCCCCTGACAGAGCGGAAACTTTTGATTTCAATACCTTGTCAAGATGCAGCAATTTAGAAACTTCCCCAACGCTTTTTCTGATTTCGGATTTGCTCACACCCTGGGTCTTCAAAGGGAAAGCAATATTTTTTTCCACATTCATGTGTGGATATAGGGCAAACATTTGAAAGACAAAAGCAATGTCTCTTTGAGATGCTCGCAAGAAAGTTACATCTTCTGTGTCCAAAAATACTTTTCCATACGTTGGAAATTCAAGGCCGGCTATCATCCGTAAGGTCGTTGTTTTCCCACATCCGGACGGTCCGAGCAAAACGAAGAAATCCCCATCCCTGATGGTAAGATTGGAGTTGGTTACCGCTACAAAATCCCCAAATTGCTTCTTCAAATCCTCTATTACAATTTCAGCCATAATTCCTCATTCTTATTCCGGGAAGTGACTAACAACAATGAATGCAATGGTGCCAAACAATATGAACTTGAAAGAATGGGAGTATAACGACAAAGAAAATGGCTGCATGAACATGAAAATCCCCAAACCAATAATTGACGACGCAATATTTTCCAGTGAATTTCTACCCATAATATTAAATCTGCGACCCTTTGTAGTCTTCATCGTTTCACCGCTCCAAACGTTATGCCTCTTAACAAGTGTTTTCTCAATATAATCGTAAACCCAACCACCGGCAGCATAAATATCAGGGTAGCCGCTGAGATGGCGGGCCAGTCCAGGCCACCCTCCCCGATGATGGTTGGAATGAAGGGGGGTAGCGTCTGCGCTTCTCGGAACGTGAGTAAAATGGCAAAGGCGTACTCATTCCACGCAAAAATTAAACAGAAAATGGCAGTGGCGGCAATACCGGTGGCCGCCTGGGGTAAAATGATTTTAAAAAAGGCGCTCATTCTTGAGTAACCGTCCACCATTGCCGCTTCCTCATATTCCTTTGGGATTTCATCAATGAAACCCTTCAATAACCATACCGATAAGCTTAGATTCACTACGGTATACAGCATAATCATCCCTAAATGTGAATCACTTAAGCCGAGTTTTCTATACATTAAAAAGATCGGAACCGCTGCTGCGATGGGAGGGAACATGCGTGTTGACAGGACAAAAAATAGAAGATCGTCTTTCAAAGGGATTCGAAACCTGGAAAAGGCATATGCCGCAATGGTCCCAAAAAACACCGAAAAAAATGTGGCGCCGAAACCGATAATGATCGAATTGACGAACCGCTGAATAAATCGGGAAGGGCCGGCTATGACCATATGTCTTTTGCGGACAATTTCTTCATACCACGTTTTCGGGGGGGGCAATGTTTCTAAATACTCAGCAGATTGCCGGGTTCTTTGCGTGAACAAATTGACGAAACCTTCCAGCGACGGCTCGGAAAGGATCTTTGGCGGATATGAAATGGCATCTGTAACACTCTTAAACGCTGTCGATACAATCAGTACCATCGGTATGAATGATATGGATGCATAGAGTATAATTAAAAAAGCGGCAATCCTTCGGCTGCTTGCAGAGGGTTCCAATGGGGATCTGGTTGTATCTCGGGATGCTGACATAGCGGTTACTTCTCTTTAAGTTTATTTAAAAACTTCACGTAGATATTTCCTGCTCCCAGTACCGTCACAAAAAGGATGACCGCAAAAGCAGAGCTATAGCCGGTTCTCCATTTTTCAAAGGCCGCTCTTTTAAGGTGTATGGAAGCCAGTTCCGTAATGGATCCGGGCCCCCCGCCCGTCAGTTCATTGACCAGATCAAACATCTTGAAATTCTCTATGCCTCTGAGCAATACCGCCAGCATTAGAAACGGCAGTACGGAAGGGAGGGTGATATGTATAAATTGCTGCCATTTATTGGCACGATCTACCTCCGCGGCTTCGTAAAGATAATCAGGGATAGACCGTAAACCGGCCAGACACATGAGCATGACAAATGGCGTCCACATCCATGTATCAACGATAATAATACTCCAGGGAGCCAGAGAGACATTTCCAATCATCGTAAATTCACCAAAATTGTGAATAGCGTTCACGATATGATTGAAGAGACCTGCCTGAGGCTGGTATATGTATTTCCAAAAAACACCCACGACCGCCGGAGAAAGCATCATCGGCAAGACAACGATTGTCGTCAATACTTCATGACCTTTGAATTTTTTGTTTAACAGCAACGCCAAAGTGAGACCGAGGAGGCCCTGAAAAAAAATGGTCCAGAACAAAAAATGTGCAGTGGCCTGCAAATTAAGCCATACATCTTCGCTCGTTAATATTTTTTCGTACCACTTCAATCCAACCCATGCAATCTCAACGCCGCGTCTATTGGCTTTATAGTTTGTGAAAGATAAATAAACCGTCCAGATAAGGGGGTAAATATTGATGAACAGCAACAATATTATCGTAGGAAGGGTAAACAGCCATGCCATGGTGCGGTCGGACATGTTTATCAGTTTTTTATTGATTCTTTTTAGCATATTACCGTTTGTTGTATTTTTGGATGAAACGAAGTAGGCGCAGCTCCAGCCGCACGCAATGGTTTGACGTACGGCCAAATCCGCGCCTACATATAATATAGACTATTCCATATCTGTTATGGAGAGTGCTTTAAAGAATGTCTATTTCTTGAGTTTTCCCTCTTCTATAAAAACTTCTTCCCAGTCAGCTTTGAGTTTATCAAGGGCTTCTTTTGCAGTACCCTTGTTGCCAACCACATAATCGTGAACACGTTTCTGCATCGGCAGCATCAATTCCACGAAAAAGGGTTCCTGCCAGAAGTCTTTGACTTTTTCCATCGAGTCGAGAAAACCCTGTGCGTAAGGCTGTGATTGTGCGAATTTAGGGTCAAGAAGAACCGCTTTATGACATGAGTAACCACCCAGTTTCCACCATTTTTTCTGAACCTCGGGCTGGGCAAACCATTTGATATACTGAAGCGCCAAATCTTTCTTGTCGGAATAAGAGATCACCGACATGCCCTGCCCGCCCAACGTTGCTCCGGGGGACAATTGGTCGGGGTTGGAAAAGAAGCCGGTTTTTCCAAAACCGACATTTTCATTTTTGTTGATGCCGGGGAAAAAGGCATACCAGTTCATCTGCATGGCAACCTGACCGGAAGTATATGCATCTAAGTCCGCCGACATATAAGCATCGGAATGACCCGGGGGGGTGCAGCAATCGTAAAGGTCCTTATAGAATTCCAACGCTTCCACAGCGTTTTGGCTGTTTACATATCCTTCCATATGGTACGGCTTATCGGGGTCCTGATATTGAAACCCCCAAGCATACATCGCGGAGGTAACACCCATGGTAATCCCTTCCGAACCTCTTTCTGTGAAGATCGCTACCCCATACCGTTTCTTACCGTCAATAACACGTCCCTGGAAAAATTTGGCAACATCCTTTAATTCCGTCCATGTCTTTGGCGGAGCCAGCGGATAGCCATATTTTTTCTTAAATTCTTTCTGAAGTTCCGGTTTCTCAAACCAGTCTTTTCGATAGGTCCATGCATTCGCGTCACCAAATGCAGGCAAAGCGTAGTAATTGGGAGTACCTTTCGGCCAGGTGGAATAACCGTAGACGGTGGGCGCAAGGAAGTTAGCCATGTCAATGCCTTCCTTTTTAAAGAAATCATTCAATTTCACATAATGCCCGTATACGGCGCCGCCTCCGATCCATTGACTATCCCCGATCAAAACATCAAATGTTTTCCCCCCCTGGTTCAGCTCGTTTAACATCCTGTCGGCGAAATTCGGCCAGGGAACGAATTCAAATTTGACTTTGATTCCGGTTTGCTTTGTGAAATCTTTGGACAATTCAACCAATGCATTGGCCGGGTCCCAGGCGGCCCATCCCAGGGTGATGAACTTGTCATCAGCATGAGCCGTGCTGAGTGTAAAAAGGGTGAGCAAGAGGGCTGCCACTGTAAATAGTCCGATCTTTTTCATCTGCTTGTCTCCTTATCTATATGCAGCTGGTTTATATGAAACCGAACGAAATTGGATAAACCGAGGTAACACTTTTTCCTGTTCAGGTTAATGTTGTTGGCATGTGATCCTACACCTTAAAGTTTGCCTAAAACTTCACCTCCTTTCACTGGATCGTGTGGTTTTTGTATCTGGTCAATCCATAAAAATTTATGAAATGACCAGATCCCGAAGTGTTACTTTAAGATTGGCAACATTTCTCAAATTTTGCCTGCACATCAACAGTAAATATATTAAACAGAATCCGCCTCGGCCGTAATGAGGCAAACAACAATATGCTCGTACTAAATTAAAAGTCAAGTGCCTTTTTCTCTTGTTTTTGAATTCCAATATGTTGATTTCCCACCATGGCCTGTCTGCCAGGCTCCACGCTTCTGGATAACGGCGGGGCCGATCCGACATCCCAGACCCGTGCCGTGGACCGGCCCAAGAGCAGATACGACAATATTGAACAGCGCATTCGGCGCGTGGAGGACGCAATGATGTCCCGGCCTTCTAAACCTTGGGTTCCTTCCACCAAAGGGAATGATTTACCTAGTTGTTGTTTTTACCATAAATGCCTAAAGTTAATCATTAAATATTTTCTCGTTTATCCCTTGACATACCCTAAAAGACCCTTATATAATGCCTCAAGGTGGGAAATATGGTGGGAATATATGTTTCAGAATGCCATTATAATAAGGGTTCTTTGGCGTTCCTCTTTTCTTGGGGGTGGGAAATGGCGGAAAGAATAGCAACAGATTATCGAGGGGTTGTTTACAGAATAGCGAAACGTATAAGCGGCAAAGGTGAAGAGCGAGTTTATTATGTTCGATATAAGAAGGACGGTAAGAAGTATGAGGAAAAGGTTGGGCGCCAATATGCCGACAACATGACACCGGCAAAGGCGAACAATATAAGAAGCGAACTCATTGAAGGGAAACGCCTCACTCGGAAAGAACAGCGTCTTAAAGAGGAAAATGAGAGGAAGGCCCATGAAAACAGTTGGACCTTAAACCGCTTATGGCAAGAATATAAAGCCCAAAAGACTGTTTATAAAGGTTTAGGGTCTGATGAAAGCCGCTATAAACACTATCTTAAAAAGCCTTTTGGAGACAAGGAGCCGAAGGAATTGAATCCCCTTGATGTGGATCGGGTACGGATGAAAATGTTGAAGGCTGGGAAGAGTCCACAAAGTGTCAGGTTGACATTGGCGCTATTGCGGAGGTTGGCTAATTTTGGGGCGAATAAGCGGCTTACACATGGGCTTTCATTCAAAATCGAAATGCCGAAGGTCAATAACATCAAAACAGAGGATTTGACGCCGGATCAGTTTAAAGCCTTACTTGAAGCTATAAATGAAGATCGCAACATAGCGGCTGGAAATATAATGAAGATGGCATTATTCACAGGGATGCGGCGCGGCGAAATCTTTAAGCTGAAATGGGCGGATATTGACGAAATAAACGGCTTCATCAAGATCAGAGATCCCAAAGGCGGGATTGATCAGAAGATCCCCTTAAACGATGCGGCAAGGGATCTATTGAAAGAACATCCTTCCACAGGAAGCGAATATGTTTTCCCTGGGCGGAGCGGTGGGCAACGGGTTGACATCCATCATGAGGTCAATCGTATCAGGGATAATGCCGGGCTTCCAAAGGACTTTCGGGCGCTTCATGGTTTGCGCCATGTTTTTGCTTCCATGCTGGCTTCCAGTGGCAAAGTTGACCTTTATACGCTCCAAAGGCTCTTAACGCACAAAAGCCCTTCCATGACTATGAGATATGCCCATTTGAGGGACCAGGCCCTTAAAGACGCTTCCAGTGTTGCGGCAGACATTGTGAATGAGGCAATGAGGCCCAAAAAGAAAGCTGAGGTTGTTAATTTGGAGGCGCGGAGATAATGACGGAGCTGGTTCCAGTGGAACGGGTACGCTAACATATCAAGGGTTTAAAAACTTGAGGTCACAAATTGTGATGTCAAGATTGGAGGTCACAATCTGTGATCTCCAATAACAGTTTCAGGGGATAGGTTATGCAGACCGAAAGCCCGCTTTCCTGGGCGGGTTTCCCCTGATTACTACCAGGCCGCTTGCAGGAGGCGGGATATGGATAATAAAAAAGATCATTATCGGTTGTGGTTCGAATATCTCAGACGGAGTGATAATTACAAAGAATATTTCGAATGGCGTAGCGGACGCCAAAAAGGTGAATTACGACCCCTGCCAAGTAAATTTAATGCTGGGGCCGTAGCACCTTCTGGAATGTCTATTTACGAAATGCTCTATTCAACCTTTTTTGATGTATATAACCTAAATTTTGATAAATGGTGGGAAGGGTATAAGATCAGAATAGAGCGGTTTTCTGGGTGGGCCCAAAAACTTGAGCCAATTGAAAATTGTGCAGTAGAAACCGAGTCCCTAGAGGCGGATTTTGATCAATGCATCCGTTCGTTCAAAAAGGCTGAAGGAAGAGAACCGTCCGCCAATGAATTGAAAACCCATTTCATACAATCTTTAAACCGTGAGGCAAAGAGAACCCTGTTGTTAAAAATTGACCTGGCGTATGGACCAATCGTCATAAAGGATGAATTCAAGAAGTGGGTAAATTCAAGTGAAGGGAAAGAAAGTTTCGCGGATGCAAAGTCATGGGGACTACTGGCAGATCAATTTAGAAAACCAACTGGCCAGACACCAATTAAGGATCTTCAGAATTACCTCGAAGTGTACGACATGTGGGATGAGAAAGTACGGAACCGAAAGCCCGGTGATCCGGGGGGATGGGATGAAATCATACAGCATTTCGAGCCAAGAGCCCAAAAAAGGACGGCTGATCAATGCGATAAGTCTTTTAAACGGAAGCACGGTAAAAAGCCGGGAGTCTTGGAATTGCAGGAAATGCTTGATGAAGAGCATAAAAGATATGCCAGCCTAGAGCGGCGTTACAAGAGGTATAAGGAAGCGGCTGCAAAGATAATCTCGAATGTGGAGAGGGGGTATTTTCCGGGCTAATACTAAAGATTGACCATGACAGATTAGAACCCCCTCTAAATGTGTCACATGACAGCCTAGATGATAGCAGAAATCTATCATCTAGGCTTTTTTTATGTCCTGATTACTTTTGGAGTGCCAGCAAGGAAAACAAAATAACGGAGGGTTAAAGAATGCAGAAAATAGAAGATTATTTGAACGATGTGGAAGCGGCAAAATTCTTGAGGTTAAGTCCTCAGACGCTCAGAAATTGGAGAACGCAGTCACGTGGTCCCGCATACAGCCGGGCAGGCAGGGCTATTCGCTACGATCCAGCAGATCTGAAAAATTTCATGGCTCAGAACCGGGTGGATAACAGAGGTTAAAAGGAGGTGAAATCAAATGCCAGATGATGCAGCGACAATCAAAAGCATTTTGCTTGAAATGGGCCTTTACAGTTTGGCCCTTGTGTTTGCAGGTAGCGAAAAGGAATTGATGCGAATGTTTGTTGATGATTTTGATGGTTTGATGGCCAAGTGCCAGGAAGGGGTGTGAAAATGGATATTCATAAGCAAGTTGTTGAGGGGCGGTTACAGAAGGAGGTGATCACAAAAGCGAATCCGAAAAATGAATCTGAAGAACGAATCCGAATCTGAAGAACGGAGGGAAGAATTATGGAGCTGAAACTGAGGGAAGTCATGCGAGATTTAAAGGTTGAGTTTGCCGATGTCTTTGACCCACCAAACAAGATCACGCCTGAAAATCTTTCGATTTTACTTTTTGAAATGAGTCGACGAATTGGCGAGGCATTTGCCGCCTAAAGGGAGGGAACCGACCAGACAAACATAAGTTAATAAGGAAGAGTTAAAAACAAGACGCAGATAATAACCTTAAAAAAGGAGAAGCAAGCATGGAAAATACTCAGTTGATGAACACCGGAACGATGGACCTGGAACTTTCAGCCAGTGAAATGGAGCTCCTGAAAGACATTGCCAGGGACGGAAAAACCAACTTTGTGGGCCTGAAAAAAGAAGGTCTTCAGATTGGTCAAGAGTTTTATCCTGAAATCTTTTGCCAGATTACCAGCATGGAGAAATACAATTATATGTGGCAGGGAGGCACAAATAAAGTGGTTGACCGGACCATGACCCGGGAAGAGGCGAAAGCCGCCGGTTATGCTGAAGGTATGGACCTTTCCTTGAAGATCCTGAAACCGGAATTCGAGGAAGAGTTTACCCTGTCAATGCCTCAAAGCTCATACTGGAATTTTTCAAAATACGTTCAATTCCTGCTTTCCAAGAATGTTCACCCGAAAGCCGTTGTCTCCAAGATCCGCACCACGCTAAAGCAGTTCAAGGTTGGGAGTCCGGTTGCCGTTGCGACTTTTGAGGCAATGGGGATGATCACACAGGAGCCCGAGCCCGTCAACGTGACTCCCGAAAAGGATGAACCGGCACCCCAAACCGCACCTGTAGCCAAGGAGCAACCTGTCAACCAAGAAATACCGGCTGAATGGTCGTAACCTAATCAAGGGGCAGGTGGTCGAGACCTGCCCCTTATATAAGGAGGGCTTGAAATGCCGGAACAAACGAACAGGATCAGGATATCAAATATCGCAAGCTTGGAAAAGGACAATATTAGCCGGGGGATATTAGATCAAATTAAATTTAAGTTCTGTTATGAAAACCCGAAATTTGCTGAGAACCTGAGATTAGGTTTCAGTAACTTCCAGACACCTCAAACAGTTGATCTTTACGAGGACGGAGAAGACGCGATCAGTTTTCCGAGGGGGTTGGTAGGGAAGCTTTCACGGTTGGTTCCCAACATCGAAATTGAAGACAACACTTCAATTAATCCGGTCGAATTCCCACCGTCAGAAATCACTCTCAGACCATATCAGGAAAAAGCGGTTGCCGCTTTGATGGGAAAGAACCAAGGCACTCTTGATGCACCCGTAGCAAGCGGAAAAACTATCATGATGATTGAACTTGCAGTCAGGAGGGGCCAGAAAACCCTTATTTTGACCCATACCCGCGATTTGAAGAGTCAGTGGCAGGACCGTTTTAAAAAGTTCACCGGGATTGAACCGGGACTGATTGATGATTCAAACTTCGACTATGAAGGGCCGGTCACCATCGGAATGGTTCAAAGCTTGAACGCGCGAAAGTTGACACCTGATTTCTTGAGCTCATTCGGTTGCGTGATTTTGGACGAATGTCACCACGCGCCCGCTTTCACGTTCAAGCGGTTGATGAACCTTTTCCCTGCCAGGTTTCGTTATGGTTGCACCGGGACCTTGAAGAGAAGAGACGGACTTGGATTCATGATTGATGCCGCCTTTGGGCCAGTAATTCACACCATACAGCGTGAAGAGCTCTTTTCCGAAGGCCAGATCATGCAGCCTATTATCAAGGCTATTCACACAAGTTGTTATTTGCCGGAATGCAATGATTACCGCACCCTGATTGATGCTGTAACAGGTGATGCAGATCGAAATCATCTTATTCTGAAACACCTCATTCAGGTAGCTGAGGCTGGCCACAGTTGCCTTGTCCTATCTGAGAGAATCAACCACATTGAGGACCTTTCTTTGATCTTTTCAACTTTGTGCTCTGATACGAGATCCGAGATTCTCACCTCAAAGGTTCCGAAGACCGAACGGAAAAGAATTCTCCAGGATGCTGACGAGGGGCTAGTCAAGGTCCTATTTGGCACAAAACTGGCCGATGAAGGTTTGGACATTCCGCGATTAGATAGGCTCTTTCTCACCTGCCCTGTCAGATCAGGGAGCAAGGTTACCCAACAGGTGGGCCGAATAATGAGGACGTTTCCGGGGAAGGTTGACGCGAGAGTTTATGACTTCATTGATAAAAATATCAGTTTGGCATGGAGCCAGTGGTTGACCCGTAAACGTGAGGCATATTCAGACTTCCAGATCGAGGAGCTTTCGCATGAGCTTACAAGTTGATCAAAAACAACATCAAGACGTTTCGAGGTGTTTCGAGGTTCTGAAAGGATCAGGGCCTATCGAGGTCCTTTTTCTTAAAGATCAGAAAAGCGTTACACGATTTTATGATGAGGGAGAGAGTTTTGTGAAGCAGGTCTTGTTGACGAACCAGGAACAATTCACCTGTTATTGCGGATTACAGCCGCGACATGACAGCCTCATGAATGGCGCCAGGTCGGGAGACAATCAGGACGTTAAGGCATTACACAAACTTTACGTTGATCTGGACCCTATAAGGCCAGACAAAGCGAACACCACGGATGAAGAGAAGGCAGAGGCGTTAAAGGTTGCCAAACAAATTCAAAGCGACTTCATAGACCAGGGCTACCAAAAGCCTGTGATCGGAGATTCTGGGAATGGCTACTGGGCCATTTTCAGCATTCCAGAGATCGAGATAAACGACGAAAACAGGGCTGAAGTTGCGGCAAAGCTGAAGTCATGGGGTCAGGGCATAGTTGATAAATATTCGACTGATATCGTTGAAGTGGATCACGGCATTTACGACTTGAGAAGGATCACCAAGATTTTTGGCACCAAGATTTACAACAAACCAGAGTCAGAAAACAGACCTCAAAGAGTGAGCGGTTTCGTTGATCGTCACGAACAGATGCCAGATGAAAAGCTTAGAGAAGATTTTTTGTTTATTCCGGTCGAGGTGGTTCCAGAGGCCAGTAAGAGCACACCGGAAGGTAAGGACCCTTTCAATATCGATCGAATGTTAGAAAAGTGTTACCTGCTTCGGTTCCTCAAAGAGAAGAGCGAGACAGGGATAAACCTCACTCATTCCGTTAGATTGGCACTCAGCACCATTTCCCTTGGATTGAATGACCTGGAAACCGGAATGCCGTTCATGAAGGCAATGTTGCAGGGATGCTCGGATTTCTCAGAACAGAAAACCCGGTACTATCTGGAAAGGAATTCAGGCAAGGGGTCTCCTTATGGATGCCAGGCACTCAAAACCATAGTCAAGGATCACTTCTCAGACTTCGAACCTGGGAACTGTGACTGTCAACTTCCGGTTTCAGTTAAACCGGACGGAACACCACGGAAACCCTCACCCATACGCTTTGCCTATTTCATGGCCGAGGATCTTGATTCGGTCTGGGAGCAACTTGAACAGTCAGATAATACGTTTAAAAATTATTTGAACATTTCAGATTTTAGCAAGGAATTCCTGTCACAGGTTCCTAAAGACCAGAGAAAGGCCTTCCTTGAAAGCAAAAAAGAAAATGCTGGACTCAAAGCCGGGACCATCAAGGATCTTCTGACAAATGCGGAAGTTGAAGCCAAGGAAAAGGTCACACAATCGCAGATTTTATTGAAACTTTCCGATGGAGCCGAATTCTTCAAGGATTTTGATGGAACACCTTTCACGACATTTCCGGTTGATAGTCATAAGGAAACGTGGCCGTTAAGGTCAAGCAAATTCAGAGAATGGTTAGGTCACAAGTTTTATAAGCAGGAAGGAAAACCGGCAGGTGGTCAAGCTTTTGCGGATGCAATCGGATTGATTTCAGCCAGGGCCACATTTCAGGGAGAGAAAAAGGAGGTTTATACCCGAATTGCTTCTCTTGATGATCGGGTTTTCGTTGACCTTGCTAACGATGCCTGGGAAGTGGTCGAGGTTACAGCCGCAGGTTATAGGGTCCTTCCAGAATCACCGGTCAAGTTTCGGAGATCAAACGGCATGATGGAACTACCGCACCCGGTTGCGGGATCACTCCGAGACCTGAAGGAGTTCCTTAATGTTAAGGCTGAGACCGACTGGAGCCTGATAGGGGCCTGGTTAGTTGCAGCCTTCAGTCGGGGGCCTTTCCCAATAATCATTTTGTTGGGGGAGCAAGGCACCGGGAAAAGTGTTGCCTCAAAAATGTTCAAAAGTGTGGTGGACCCGTCAACCAGTCCTCTGAGATCCGTTCCAAGGAATCCGCAAGATTTGATGATTGCCGGGAAAAATGGCTGGGTCCTCTGTTTTGATAATCTTTCTGGGATGCAAGCTTGGCTTTCGGATGCCTTATGCCGGTTAAGCACCGGAGGAGGTTTCGGCGCCAGGACCCTCTATTCCGATGATGGAGAGACAATTTTTAACAGCATGAGACCCTCTATCCTTAATGGAATATCTGATGTCGCTTCCCGGCATGACTTAATTGATCGGGGGGTTATGATTAATTTGGAGATGATACCGGAGGAGCAGAGAAAGCCGGAAAAGGAAATCTGGAAAAGGTTTGATCGAATAAAACCGCGGATATTAGGTGGTCTCTTTGAAGCGGTTTCGAGTGCTATCAGGAATCAAAACAATGTTTCTTTTGATCGGTTGCCGAGGATGGCTGATTTTGCTTTGTGGGCCGCAGCCGCCGAAAAAGAGACACCCTGGACGGAAGGCATTTCGTTTATGGAAGCTTATTCAGGGAACAGGAGTGCAGCCGTTGAAATGGCCGTTGATGCGGATCTTGTTTCGGATGCCGTCATGAAATTGATGCTTCTCAAAGGCACCTGGAAGGGGAGCAGTGTTGAACTCCTTGAGTGCCTTTCCGAGCTGATACCTGAAAGGAGCCGGAACTCTAAGGCATGGCCGAAACATGCAAACGTCATGACTGGCAGGTTGAAAAGAGGCGCTACTTTTTTAAGAACTTTGGACGTTGAAATAACCTTCCCTGATAGGACCGCAAAAGTCAGAGAGTACACAATCACTCAAAATGGTTCCGGTGGTTCCGATCAGACCGGAACCGAGGCGAGACCGGAACCAGAGACCGGAACCAAACAAACAGAAGAAAAGCAGGTACTTAAAGAGAAAGGTTCCGGTGGTTCCGGTGGTTCCGGTCAAAAACATACTCTTTCTAAAACGGGGTTTTCACAAAAAAAGAATGATGATGGGGAATCGGAACCGGTTAAAAAAGTAACTGCAATGTTTTAAAAGTCAGTAAGATCATTGTCTATTGAGGCTAAGTAAGAACCTGAAAGAGCGGAATCACCGGAACCGAAAAAAAAAGAAAAAGAGGCATTTTGGAGAAGGTATGTAAAAGACCGGCACCACCGGCACCACCGGAACACTTATTGAAATCATTAGGTTTTTTCGGTTCCGGTCAAAAATTTAGACCGGAACCAGACCGGCACCACCGGAACCTTTCTAAACGATTTTGAGAGGATTGGAGCAAAAACCATGAGTGCAGCACTCTTGATGGAACTGAAACAGAACGGGATTGACTTGAAAATTGAAGGTCAAAACCTGAAAGCCGAAGGACCGGAAGACAAGATGAAAGGGTTTTCTCCAGCCATTCGGGAAAACAAAGCCGAAATCATAGCAGCACTGGCAGAGAAAAAGGTCTGGGAGCAGGAGACTGTTTCCTACATCGACACTTTGGACGGTCTCTTTGACGTTGAACCGTATATTCAGGACCACGAAATAAAGAAGTTGTTCATGGATACGGAGACCACGGGACTTGATGCTCTTTCTGATGAACTCTGTTTGATCCAGATTAAGGCCGGTGAAAAGGTCTTCATCGTCGATGTGGGGAAGATCGGCACCGGTCATGAAAACGGATTTCATTACTCCGGTCTCGAAATGCTCTTGGAGGACAAAGAAATTCTCAAAGTTTTTCAAAATGCCGTTTTCGATCTGAAGGTTTTGAAACACCAACTTTTCCCGAAGATCCGTTTCAGAAATATCTTCGATACGTTCCTTGCTGAGAAGGTTTTGACAGCAGGGACAAAGGCCGCTTGTTCCCTTCAAGCGATTGCCAAAAGATACCTCAATATTGAAATGAGCAAGGAAGAACAAACATCATTTAAGGTAGGTCAGGACCTATCCGAAGAGCAGCTCAAATACGCTGTAAATGATGTTGATGTCCTTCCTGGCATATTCGAAAAGCAGAAGCTGGCACTTTTCAAAGCTGCACTGATACCCACCGCGAGGCTTGAATTTTCCATTGTTCCGGCAGTTGTAGAAATAGAATTGAAGGGGATTTCACTCGATACGGAGAAACTGAAGACAATAAAGGATGGACTCACAAAAGAGCGGAATAAACTCCATAAATCGCTGTCAGAGATTGCCGAACAGCACCGGGAACCCCTAGAGGGGGATCTTTTCGGGACAACCAAAGAAATAAACTTTAATTCACCCAAACAAGTTAAACGGGTTTTAGCTGAAATGGGCCACGAGGTCGAGAGTACCGGCATTGATACCCTGGAGAAGCTTGACTCCGATTTTGCCAGGGCAATGATCAGATACCGCAAAACATCGAAACTGCTTTCCTCTTTCGTTGAACCGTTGCCAGGACATATTAACCAGGAGACGGGACGTATACACGCCCAATTCCCGCAAATGGGGGCGGATACGGGACGCTTCACTTGTAAAAACCCGAACTTGCAGCAGATCCCAAAGGAGCAAGAGTGGCGGGATCTATTTGTAGCTAGGCCAGGGTACAAGATTCTTACCGCCGATTATTCACAAATTGAGCTCCGTATCATGGCCGAATTCAGCCAGGACAGGGCCTTCCTGGAAGCCTACAGGAAAGGGATCGATCTTCACACAAAAACCGCCGCCGATGTTTTCCAGGTTCCTCTCGATGAGGTTTCGAATGATCAGAGATCAGCCGCAAAAGCAATCAACTTTGGCCTCTGTTACGGCATGACTCAGAAGAGACTGTCAGTCCGGTTGAATATCTCGGAAGACAAGGCGCAGGAGTTCATAAAAGCCTATTTTAAGGCCTATCCGGTCGTTAAGAATACGCTGGATAGGCTGGGCATGAAAGCCGTTAAAGAAGGGCATTCTCAGACCGTTTTGGGTCGGAAGAGGTACTTCACGAAACCGGATTCATTCGGACAGGAAAAGGCCATTGAGAGGCAGGGAAGGAATACTCCGATACAGTCAACTTGCGGGGATATCCTGAAGAAAGCCATCTACTATATTCAAGATCAAATATGGAACATGCCAGCCTGGATTATCAACCTTGTTCATGATGAGGTGGTCATAGAATTCCGGGAAGACGGCGAGGAGATCATGAGGGCAGTTGCCGAGGAATGTATGGTCAAGGCCGGGAGGGACTTCTTGAAATCCGTTCCCGTTGAAGTTGATATCACCGTTGACACCGTTTGGAGGAAATAAACCATGTTTACGAATTGCAAGCGTTGCAACATGCCTTTTGTGGAAGAGGAAGGTCAGGTGGATTGTCCTCTATGTCGTGAAGAATTTGGCACGAACAAACCCGAAGACCAGGAAGAGCAAACGCCAGAGCAAAAAATATCTGATCTGGAATCTGAAAATTGGGATCTAAGGATGGAGAATAGCCGCCTTTGTGTGAAGACAGCAGGACTTGAACTGGTAAATGGGATGTTAAGGCGCGACCGTAGCACAGGCACCTTTCAAAATCATGGGCTATCAGGAAAATTGAAGCACCTCATTTCATTATGTCACCCGGATAAACACAAAGGCTCGAAAATCGCAACCGATGTCACGGTTTGGTTGTTAAGCCAAAGGAATACCTTCGGAGGGTAAGATGATCATTGAAACCATAGACGGATATTTAAGAGACAGGCAAAAGGATCAGAGATCAAAGAACTGTTTTCATCCTTCCAGCCTGCACAAGTCAGCAAAAACTCTTTATCGGCACTACCTGGAAGGCGACAATAACCAGGATTTTGAGACAAGAATTTTGAGGATCTTTGATAATGGTCACGCAGTCCATGACAGACTTCAGGCCTATCTGGAAAACGCCGGCATTCTGTTACAGGCAGAGGTTCCAGTTGAATCAAAGGAATATGGAATTATAGGCCATACGGACGGAATCCTTTTGATCGGAGGAGTGAAAGGAATTCTCGAAATCAAATCCATGAATGCGAACACGTTCTATTCTACCTACGAACCAAAGGAAGAGCATCTGATACAAGTCAATATTTATATGTTCTGCACCGGCATTGATCGAGCCGTTTTGCTCTATGAGTGTAAGGATGATCAGGCATTGAAGGAATTTTACGTTAAGCAGGACCCGGGAATATTGAACCCTGTCTTTGAAAAAATCCAACACGTTCGAGAATGCCTAAAAAACGGAAAGGAGCCGAAGAGATGAAAAAAGAAAGCGGAACTTCCTTCCCTGCAATCGTAAAGATGGAATCGAAGGTTTTAGGAAAAACGGTTGATGTTCATCTCTGGCCAGACAGGGCGAAAGTTGAAAATGTCAGTTATACGTTTGATGAATTGAAGACCCTGCTCTCAAAAGGGCTCTCAGCCGCAAATATACGAAATATTCATGAAACGGCAAAGAGGAGTGAACCATGAAACCAAAATCGTTTATTGGAATTGATCCTGGGAAGACAGGCGCTGCCGCACTGATCACAGATGAAGGGAACCACGAAATCCTTGACTATCCTGGGTCCCCTTCCTTGATAGTTGAGACATTTATGGGATGGGAATCCAAATACAACATCATCATGGCCGCACTCGAAAAGGTGGGGGCAAGACCAGGACAGGGGGTGGTCTCCATGTTCACATTTGGTAGGAACCTGGGAGCCTGGGAAGGCATCATATCAACTTTTGAGTTTCCCTTCATGATGCCTACTCCACGGCAATGGCAAAAGGGAATTATTGACCCAAAAGCAGGGACCGATACGAAAGAAAGATCCTTGAATACAGCAAGACGCCTTTTTCCTGATGCCTCACTCTCAAGGAAAAAGGACCATGGAAGATCAGACGCTTTACTTTTGGCGTTTTGGGCAAAAAGGCAGTGGGCGCATTGATGCATGTTGATGGAAAATGTCTCATAAACATGTCTCACATTAGACACATAATGAATTCAAACGCTTGTTTGAATTTAATTCGGGTGAAAACATTATGGGCAAACACAAAATAACACTTCAGAATGTGGTTGACACAAGAAGATATCTTTCAGGCTTGATAAACAGGGTCGAACAAGGTGATATTGATTCAAAGAAGGCTGGAAAGTTGACATACATCTGCAATACCCTGCTCAAGGCTCAAGAGCTTGAGTGCATCGAAAAACGCCTGCTGCGTCTCGAAGATGCCGCCGAAAGCCGGGAGGTGATTGATGTGACACCAAAACCAAAACGAATTCCGGAGGGTAAATCATGAGCACTCGATATGACAAACGGATTGAAAAAGTTGAAGCAAAATTGGGCGAAGTCGGAAAGCTGCCCCTGTCGGCCCGGGGACCTTACCCGGATTTTATCGGGACTGAGGACCGGGAGCCTGATTTTTCCGGCATTGAAACCAAACTTATGGAGAAATATGGCACCATCGAGGGTGCTAGATTTTTCACTATCCATTGGGGCCGCCCACCGGTAGAAAACGAATCTGAGAGCGATGGAGTGAGCGGGGACCCCATGTAGGGATGTTAGTCCCTATCCAAAGGGTGTAGCCTGCCCTCTCCCTTGGAAAAGCATTCTTTTTTATTGAACCTGCCGTATGGTGATTGGGTATGCAAGAACGACATCAGCCAATGGGAAAGCTATTTGTTTGATTGGATATCCAGCCACCGTGGGGGATATCGTGCTTTATGGCCACGTCAAGGGCCGCCTGAAATGATTTTGGTGATCATTTGTTTTCGTCTGATCCTGTTTAAACTGATTCTGAGAGTCAGGAAGAGAATAAACTCCGGGTGCCTAATTCATTCCCCCTTTTTTGTGCGATCGAAGGATTGATATAACTGTCGTCTAACCCCATGAGCTTTACCGCTTTTCCAATATGCTTCTTTTGAATTTTTTCTGATTGTGCCAAGTCTGATACCGTTCGGGAAACCAATAAAAGCCTTGTCTGTTGTCTTGGAGTCATTTTGAGATTTTTGTGAATAGAATTTAAAGAATTTTTTATGCCAGGAAGCAGTTTGTCATATTGTTCAAATTGCGCTCGGTCTTTTATATCTGCGTTGCAAAATATAGAAGGGTCATTCCTGTATCTTTTTTGCTGTATCTTACGAGCGTCTGTGATTATGTTTTTAATGGTTGATGTGGCATGTGGGAATTCCTTCTTTGTGCCATCACTATGGGAAGATAGAAGAACTTTCAAATCAATTCGGTCACGTAAGGGCGTTGATAGTTTATCTCTAAATGCAGAAACTTCACGGTGTGAACAAATGCAGTTATGGGATAATTTCCTTCCATCGTTTGGACAAGTTGAGATGCTAACGAATGTTTCGCCACATAAGGGGCATGTAAAATGATTACGCCAACCACATTTACAAGGGTTCATACAACTAACCATTATAAAATCGCAGGGATATTCAATGCTTCCTGAAACACGTTTGATATTAATCTTCCCACTTTCTAACGGACTCCGTAAAGATTCGATTAAATGCCCATTAAAAAGATTAATTTCATCAAATAATAAAAGGCCTCGATGTGCTAAAGAAAGTTCACCGGGGACGGGCGGGGTTCCACCTCCAAATAGTGCCGCTTCACTGGTTTGTTTATTAACTTCACGATATGGGCGAGAGTTAATAACTTCATTTTCATTTAGCAGACCCTTTGCTGAATAAATTTTGTTTATCTCAAATATTTCTTCAGTCGATAAATCAGGCAATAGTTTTGTTGCAGCAGTGGATAACATTGATTTTCCTTGGCCCGGCGGTCCTATTAACATAATGTTGTGTCCACCCGCTACCGCAACTGCCATCGCTTCTTTTGCTTTTGCTACGCCATAAATTGCACGCAAATCTGGAATATGCTCGGTAATTTTTTTTTCTTTTACGCGCGATTTTATATATTTAGCCTTTCTTAGTTTTGCTTTGCCAAGAAAGATGTTCCATACCTCTGTTAAATCTTTGGCTAAAAATGCTTGGAAATTATTGGACCTTGCGACAAGAGCTGCATGAATGTTAGAAGATTCAGGCACAATTACCTTGTATCCGCTTCGAACCGCTGAAAGCATACTTAGAAGTCCAAATCGTGGCGGCGATAATTTCCCTGTATTAATATTCAGAGAAGCAATCAGCACAAATTTGTCAGTGTTAGCAGATATCCTCGATTTGTATTTGACAATCCTTTTTCTTTGCGAAATGAGGCGTTCAATTTGTTCAAGTATTAATTTTCGCGTTGCTACCTTTTCTTTATTATTTGAAATTTTTTGGCTTTTTTCTTCAAGCTTTTTAATACGTTCGTTTAGTTTATCTGTATTCTGCAGCAAACTAGCTTTTAGGAGTGTTACAGCAATGGGGAGATCAAGTCCCTCACTAATTTTTGTGGTTGCTGGTGGATCAAGTTGAATGGTAACTTTGCAATTCTCTAAAGCCCAATCTTCATCAAGAGTTTCAATGGCTTTTCTAGCTCTAACAAAACCTTCACTAACAACCTTCGTTACCTTACCTAGCAAAATAACGCCAGATCCTTCCTCAATAACACCATCAAAGGAAATTAAAACACCTTGAATCCCCTCAATATCGGCGCCAAAAACTTCCACTATAGCCCCCTTTGCATATGTGGGTGTTTCATCGAATGGTGGAATTTGCATAGAGTTACAAGGTTATCAGAATTATTTGAACCGCCCCTGGAAAGCGCTATGACATGGTGAATTTGCAATGGGCCATCACAGTAACCGCTTTCTTCTTGACATGAATAATCATCTCTCTCCAGAATAGAAATTCGAAGCTGTTGCCATTCTTCAGGGTATTGCTCTTTCTCGATGACTCTAATGTCGGGAAATGTGTACTTTGAAATACGAATCCCTTTTAATATAATGGTCTCTTCATGTTTATCGATTTTTTTTGCGTCTGTTTCTAATTGTCTAAATTTCTCCAAATCCATAGAGCAATTTTTATGATAATTACTTGATTCTTGAATTCTATGATCATTATTGAGTATTCCCACAGTAAAGAGCTTTTTCCAAAATCCTTTTCTTTTTTCCTTTTCAACGATTAGCGTTGCTTCATGCACATCGTTTTCGAAAATATTCACGATTAGTCCTTTATTTTTTGTAATTGAATAGACTCATAAATAATTCTCTCAACCATAGATAATATTTCAGAAATCTTATACCTAAAAGCAAAAATCCTCTTACGCAGAAACAAAAAATCAACCCCTCTTTTTGTTTCAATTCCTAGTTGACCGATCATGTCCGATTTGCCGTACATTCGCAGGGCTTCCATAATTTCACTATCAGTTAGTTCATGTTGTGATATTACCAATAATTCGTTCCGAGAAGGGTCATTGGTAATAGTAATAGTGATATCATCAACTTTAATCGATAATTCATTGAAGGACTCCGAAATATGTAGTATTTCCTTCCGATATAGTTTTTCTGAAACCTTTTTGAAATAATCGTGTGTGAGGTTACGGTTTGGAAAAACTTCATCATTAGCTATCGTTATTTCTGTGATTTCGGTCTCATTACCCCCTGGGGGGGGGCCAAAAATATCTTCGTCAATGCCTACTTCATTCGAATTTTCATCATTATCATAGGTTTCTTCATCTCCATTTTCAGGAGAATTATTTCCAAAAATATCATCATCTTCTTCAAAGTCTATTCCGTTAGAAATATGTGTTTCGGGGTTTGTGCGGGTAGAAATTTGTTCAGTTTCTTTATGTAGGTTGTTAAAAGCGGATGTGTTGATATTTTTTTGGATCAAGAAAGGTTCGTTTGCAACTCTAAATTTTGCAAGTCGAACAAGCCCACTTTCATTTACATTGTGTTTGTGCTGGCCTAGAATTATTTTCAAATGTGCATCAACGACAGAATGTAAAGGCTTTTTGCTAGTGCTCTGTTCAATGATATTTCGAGTATCACGTGTTAATGTTTTTGGGCTTAGCCACCGACCATTTTGGTTGAGGCGTTTTAGGATGTACGCACGCTCAAGGTTTATAACTTCAACATCTCTATTCCAAATACGTTTGTCGAGTTTAATCCTCTTTGCTTTATCACCCGCTTTTGAAATTTTGACAAACCCAACCGCTTCCAACTCCTTCAATCCGTTATTGAGCTTACGTTCAGATTTTAATTCTCTATTTGCGAGTCGCAGCAAAACCTCGAATTTTCTAGAGTAGCCTTGCGCGCCATCAAGTATTTTAATAATCGTTTTTGCCCCTTCTTTACGAAACCCATACGCGTTTATGATTTTTGATGCCGGCACTTTCATCTTTATATTCCCTCATAGATTCCGAGCCTATCTAAGAATAAATTTTCGACCAATTCTTGATTAACCTCTTCCAGATTCATAACGTACCGTACAAATTCATCCGATCCTTGGTCTAAAACATCCTCCGAACAAGCAAAAAGCCCAGCTGCGGTTTTCTAGTGAAAAAGATGATAGTCTGTGAGGAGTGATTTGTTCAAGTGTTTTTTTGGCAGTTGGTTGATTGGCGTGTTGTATGGATCTGTCATAAAATCCTGAAAGCCCACATACAGGCGATTCAAACGCAATATCCCCTTGACCGTACCCAAGTATGCGTCGGAGGCGCTTTGTCTCGGGAAGTGGCTCTATTCGGATTTTTCCGGCACTGGCGGGGGTTCTGTGGGGTTTATGTTACGGAATGGAATCAATTCGAGCCAGAGATTGGAGACAGGTGCCCAAGGCCGTGGGGGTGGGTCAAAAAATCTGAGCATGATAATGCACTGAACGAAGTTTAGGTGAATCCTCAAATATGAGAGCGCTTTGGGGCGAAATCGAGACTTACTTATCGATAAATTTATCCCCTTTCTTTGCGCCTTTTGCTTTCAACACGGGGTCAGTAATATCCGAACTCAGGGTAATGCCACCCCCTTTTTTAGACCCTGTCCCTCCGCCGGGTCCACGCAGGACATAATTCTTCCTTGAGTTGGCTTGGTAATCGGATATTTCCCCAGACCTTCTTAGAACCTCAATTTCGTATAATTTCGAATGTTTGGAGTTTGGGTTTTTCTCCGCCATATCTTTCAACAGTCTGAATTCTGCGTCTTCCTTTTCGCGCTTTATTTTTGCTTCTCTGGCGCGCTGTTCAATTCTGATTTGCCTCTCTCTGGCTTCTTCTTGCCGTCTCATGGCTCTCCGTTGACGTTCCAGAGACTCTTCCATCGCTTGCTGTTTTTTCTCCAGCTCTTTTTGGCGTTCTTCATTCTCCCTATCTTCTTTTTGGCGACGCGCTCGTTCGTAGGCTGCTCGTTCTTGTTGTTCTTGACGTCTGTATCTTTCATTTCTCAAATCCCGCTCAAGGTCATCTACTTTGTCTTCCAAATTCCGACCATCCCAAGCAGAGGCAACAAAAGGATATCCAATTATTAAACAAACGATAATAACCACCAACTTTTTCATGTGAGGACCTCCCCCGCTGATGTTATTTCACAGGAATTCTATGAACGGATTCTTTTTCGGGAATAATGATAATCTATGGGGAGTGCTTAGTCCAAGTGTTTTTTGGCAGTTGGTTGATTGATGTGTTGGGCGGATTCGTCACAAGATCGTGAAAGCCCATATACAGGCGATTTAAATGCAATACCCCCTTGACCGTACCCTGACTATTCGCTGATGGACTTTTTGCTCTCAGGTGGTCGCATATGGGCCGATTACGTCACTAGCGGCAGTTCTGGGGATTCTGTTGAGGCGGAGGGAATCAATTTGGCCCAGAAACCAGAGACCCCTCGCCCGATGTCGTTGGGACGTGACTTCAGGGTTACAACTGGGAGATGTAACCTTCAGTTTTTTCGGGGTGGATCAAAAGTTAACTATAATATAGGTAGTCATCACCTCAGCTGACAGTGAAATCAGACTGATTCTATGTTCTATTTCCCCTCCAAAACCACCTTCAGCTTCTCCGACAATGTGGCAATCGAAA
>Ga0233437_1002617_pt1 | contig 26405 bp, 28 predicted proteins | sample SI_122_August201_FD_182714 | JGI IMG/M metagenome (GOLD analysis project Ga0233437, IMG submission 182714) | Seawater microbial communities from Saanich Inlet, British Columbia, Canada - SI_122_August2016_200_MG | ecosystem: Environmental > Aquatic > Marine > Inlet | place: Canada: British... | reverse complement strand
TTCTATAAGCAGCCCCTGATAATGAACCAAAGCCAATTTCATAAGTTGAACCATCGCCAATATAACATACAACTGTAATATCTTTTTTACCTAGTGCTTCTAAAGCTTTTACAACTCCTGTTGCAGTAGGGGCGCCGTTTTCAATTGCATTAAATAACCAAGGTGTTTTGTAGCAAGTAAAAGGATGAACTGCTGTTAAAGTCATACAACCAGAGGCATTAACAATTATCATTTTCTTACCAAGGGCCATTTGTAATAATCTTAGTCCATAAACAGGTTGGCAACCAGTACAAGCAAATGTTCCACCAGTCATATATTCTTTTTGTTTTGCGAGTTCTTTTACATTAACCATTTTCTATTTTCCTTTCCTTTTTTTAACTCATCAAATATTTCAATAAATTCTTTGTCTTGGACAGGTTTTCCACCTAATCCAGCAATATAATTTGAAACTTTTACATTTAATCCGAATATTGCAGATTTAATCTCTGGGAAAAGTATTCCAGATAAACCCGGGGCAATATTTTGATCAACAACAGCAATATGTTTTGCATTTTTTAACATCTTTTTTAATAATTCTTCATTTAGTGGTCTTAGAACTCTGACTCTTAGTAATCCTACTTTTCTACCTTGTTTTCTTAGTTTGTCGACTGCGTTTTTTGCAATTGTTGTGTTTGCACCAAGCATAACAATAACTTCTTCTGCACCTTTTAGTTTATAATCTTCAAAAAAGTCATATTTTCTTCCTGTTAACTTTTCCCATTGTTTTTGTGTTTGATCAATATATTTTGTAGAATCCATCATAGCTTTGTGAACTTGTGCTCTGAAACCCATGTATCCATCTAAAGATGGTATTGCTAAGGTTTTTGGATTGTTTATGTCTAGTTTTACATCTAATTCTTGTTTTGGAATAAATTTATCAACTATTTTTTGATTAGGGATTGCAACTTCTTCTCGAGTAAAAGAATGTATAAATCCATCCATATTTACAAATACAGGTAATAATACCTTGTTGTTTTCTGAGATTTTGTAGCCCATGATTACAGAATCTAAGACTTCTTGGTTTGTTTCACAAATAATCATTATCCATCCAGCATCTCTCATTGCAAACATGTCATTTAAATCACACCATAATGAAATTGGTGCAGATAATGCTCTAGAAACATTTACAAATACCATTGGAAGTCTTGTACCTGAGACATTGACTAAAACTTCATGCATTAATAATAGTCCTTGAGAAGATGAAGCAGTAAAAGTTCTTGCACCTGTTGCAGCAGAACCTAAAGCAGCGCTCATAACAGAATGTTCACTATCAACTTGCTGGAATATTCCTTTGAAATCTCCATCTGCTTTCCATTTGGCAATTGTTTCAATAATTTCAGTTTGTGGAGTAATTGGATAAGAAGGTATATAATCTACTTTTGCTAATCTAGCACCCCAAGCAGCACACTGGTTTCCGTCGAGGATATCGATGTTTTTCTTTTTTGCCATTTTATTTCTTCTTTCCTTTTTTATGATCATCTCTAACCATTTCTATGCATTTAACAGGACAATGTTCTGCACAAATACCACAACCTTTGCAATTCTTTTCTCTTAAAACTGGTTGGCCTTGTTTATTTACTTCATAAGCAAAATCAGGGCAACCAAACCAACAAGTTAAGCACTTAATACATTTTGAATAATCAATAACAGGCTTGTACATTCTCCAAGCACCCATATCTTTCTCTACTTTTCCAGCTACACCAAATGGAATACCATCTTTGCCTTTGTTTTTTATCTTTTTTTCGTCTAATAACATTTTACTTTCTCATGGCATTTTTTTGCTGCATTAATATTTTTGTTTATGATTTGTTTGTTTTTATGGCTGAATTCAATTTCTACTGCTTTTTTTAATTCATTCATGCCAAATATTTTTGAAACTTTTGCAAAAGCACCGAGCATTGCAATGTTAGGGATATTGGTATTAGTTTCTTTTAAGCATATATCTGTTGCATTAACACAATATTCTCCTTTGGATGGTTCATTGGTATTAATTATTATTTTTGTAGATTTCTTTGCCCCTTGTAATACAACATCATGATCTATGCTTTCATCTAAATTTATTATAAAGTCTGGCTCAAATATGTAACCTCTTGTTCCAATCTTTTTTTTATCTAATCTAACGAAAGAAGTAACAGGTGCACCTCTTCTTTCTGCCCCATATAATGCAAAGTCTTGAGTTACATAGCCTTTTAAGAAAGCAGCTCTAGCAATTAACATAGCAGATTTCTTAACTCCTTGGCCGCCCCGCCCATGGATTCTAATTTCTATCATTATATTGTTTTTCTAGATATTAGTATTTATAATGTTTGTGGATATTAAGTATAGTTTACTTGGGCATTTTTATAAATTTAAACAATTATATACTAAAAGTTAATTAGTTTTTGGAACTAATTTACTTTAGTATATACAAATTAAAAATGAAATTTCTAGATTTCATTTTTAGTTTAGTATATTATCAATTAATCTAACTTTTCCAAAGAATACAGCTAATGCAATTACAATATTTCCATTATTCTTGTTTGTTTCATCAATTTGATTTATTTCTTCTAATGTATCAGAATTTCTAATTTCAATATAGTCTATTTTAGTATTTTCAATGTTATTGATTATGTTTTTGATGTTTTCTTTTATTGCATTTGGATTTGTTTCGTTATTTTGTATTAATTCTCTTGCTGATAATAAAGATTTGAATAGGACTATTGCGTTATTTCTTTGTTCTTTTGTAAGCATTGCGTTTCTGCTAGACATTGCTACTCCATCTGGTTCTCTAATTAATGGACACATTACAAATTCAATATTGTAATTGAGGTCTTTTATCATTTGTTTTATCACTAATGATTGTTGGTAATCTTTTTGACCAAAATATGTTTTAGTTGGTTGGATTATATTGAATAATTTTGATACAATTGTTACAACACCTTCAAAATGGCCAGGTCTTGTGGACGCACACAAACCTTTCATGAACTTGTTTGTGTATTCTATTGGTTTTTGGCCATCTGGATACATTTCAGTATTATTTGGATAGAAAATGTAGTCAATATTTTCTTTTTCTGCAAGTTCTTGATCTTGTTTGAAATCTCTTGGGTATTTTTCTAAGTCTTCTGGATTATTGAATTGCGTTGGGTTCACATAAATTGAGAGTATTGTGACCTTGTTTTCTTCTCTGGATTTTCTAATTAGTGATAAATGGGCTTGATGAAGGTAGCCCATTGTCGGAACAAAGCCTATTGTTTTATTTTCTTGTTTTAATTGAGAAATAATACTTTGCATTTCCTGGATTGTTTGGATTATTTGCATTTTATTTTCCATAACTTTTGAAACTATGTTCTTCTGTTGGAAACTTACCTTGTTTGACATCTTTGTTGAATTCAATAATTGCTTTTTTGGTTTCTTCTCCTAGATTTGCATATCTTTTTACAAATTTTGGTTTAAAATCAGTAAACATACCAAGAAGATCTTGAATAACTAATACTTGACCATCACAATCTTTGCCAGCACCAATTCCAATTGTTGGAATAGATATTGTTTCTGTTATTTTTTTAGCTAGATTGTTTGGAATACATTCTAAAACTATTGCATAAACACCTGTTTTTTCTAGGGTTTTTGCTTGTTCTAGAATTTTCTTAGCATCTTTATCTGTTTTCCCTTGAACTTTGAATGAGTCAGCTGTTTGAGGTAATAATCCAAGGTGTCCAAGTACAGGGATTTCATTTGTTATTAGGGCCTTTACTACATCTTCTTTACAGCCTTCGATTTTTACAGAGTGTGCACCTGCTTGAATGAATCTTTTAGCGTTTTCTATTGCATTTTCTTTGTTGTTGTATGTGTTAATAGGCATATCACCAACAATGTGTGTGTTAGTTGAACCTCTTGCTACAGCTTTACAATGTCTTTCAATAACTTCCATGGTAACAGATTTAGTATCTTTTTCTCCATAAACAACCATTCCAAGAGAATCTCCAATTAGAATAAAATCAACTAGATTATCCATTATTTTAGCAGTACAATAATCATAACAAGTTAGCATTACTATTTTTTCTTTATTTTTCCAGAGAAGGCACTTTTCTTTAATATTCATTTTCTTTATCTTGTTTATTATCTTTCTTTTCCTTCTTTTACTTTGATTAATTCATAAATTATTTTATTCATAGGTGTCGGAACATTGTGTTTTTCACCAAATTTAATAATTGCCCCATTGATATAATCTATTTCAGTCTTTCTATTATTTTCTATATCTTGTAACATGGATGATTTATTTTTAGATTCTTTAATTAATTCTAAAATTAAGCTTAATACATCTTTTCTAAAGATAAATCCTTCTTTTTCTGCACAAATCATGCATTCATTATATATTGCTTTTTCAATTTCTCTGTATTCTGGTTTACATAATTCTTTGTTTTTTATTTTCATTAGAGCAGTTAATGGATTTACAATGCTATTTATGATTGCTTTTCTCCAGACTTCTTTTTGCATATTTGTTTCGTGGACAGCAGGAATTCTGCTTTTATCAAAAATTTCAATAACTTTTTCATCATCTACAAATATTGGTTCTATTGAATCAAGGAAGACTGAACCCGGTTCTACAAATGTAGCGGCGGTGTTTGTAAGGCCTCTGATTACTTTATTTGGAATGATCTCTTTTACAATATCTTCGCTTCCAAGTCCATTTTGAAGACATAGAATAATTGTATCTTCTTTTAGTTTATCTTTTATCTCTTCAATAGCTTCTTTGTTGTCATAGACTTTTGTAGTAAGGATAATTAATGTATTTTCAGTGATGTCTTCTTGTTCAATAGTTTCTTTTGCTTTTATTCGGAATGTTTCTTCTGCTTTCCATTCAATGTTTAAGCCTTCTTGGTTTATTTTATTTACATGGGCAGGTCTTCCAATTAATAGAACATCGTATTCTCTACTTAATAAAGCACCGTAAACACTTCCAATAGCACCTGCGCCTAATATGATTATTTTCATTTTCTTTTATTTTGCCTTTTTGCAGTAATCTAAAATAAATTCTATAACTTCATCATAAGCAGCTTCAATAAAACTAATTGATCCAGCTACTCTGTGTCCTCCACCAGATACGTTTGCATAAGGAAACTTCTCTTTTATCTTTTTAATTATTTCATTGACATCAAAGCTTTCAATCTCATTAGAACATCTGAAATTAGTGCTTGTTTTTGTTATTCCTAATGTTATTGCTTTTTTGCCTTTTTCTTTGTAATATTCTTGCATGACTCCTGTAATTCTTCCTCTAGCTGGATAACCATTTCTTTTGCTTAGCTTGTCTATTGGAACTTTTACAATTGTTTTGTTGTCAGTTTCTTCTGTTTCAGTGTATTTTAAAGCAGATTCAAATACAGTATGCATTCTTTTATTAACTTCTTTTGTAAATAAGTTTAGAAGAGCTTTTTGTTTTTCTTTGTCTGCTCCAAGAATATCATCTACAATATTTTTATCGTTTATTACACTTAGTTTGAATGCTGCAAAGTCTATACATTTTGAAATATCTCTTAATTTTTTACTATCATAGCCTTCGTTGTTTGCAATTTTTAAGTATTGTTGTGCTTCTTCACTTTTTACTTTATCTCCTGTAGCAGCTACAGCAGCAATGATTTCAAAGTCTTTGACTATGTCTTTTTGGTTTATTGTTAATAAGTTAGCTATTTCTGCACATAACATCCCTGTGCAAAAGTCATAAGTACTTTTGAAATGATGTGGGTTTAAATGTAAATCAACTATTTCATCTATTTCTTTTGCATTTGGATGGTGATCTATTACAAGAACATTTGCACCATATGTTTTTACTAGTTTTATTGCAATATAATCTTGTTCAGATGCACCATTGTCACAAACAATTATTAATGGTTTTTTACGAGTAAATCTTGAAGCACCTGACATAAAATTAGTTACATCTCTTAAAGCATCTTGAATATCATACCAAGGTGTTTTGCAGGGCATTCTTGAATAGTAATAGAATAAATCTCTTTCTTTAGTGTGTCTAGTGTAAAGTAAAGGCATGATTGCCCTTTCTAATGCAATTGCTGCACTGTAACCATCTGTGTCAGCATCATGTCTAATTATTATTGGTTCTTTGTTCTCAATTGCGTTCTTAATTAACTTAACTGTTTGTTCTATCTTTGGTTTCATTTCATCTAATAGTTTACTTTTGATCATCATTTTCAAATACCATCCATTTTGCTTGTATGTTGTTTTCTTTTTTGAATTTGTTAAAAAGTTCTGAATATATTTCGGTAATATAATCTTCTTTTGAAAAGCCTAATTTATTTGCTGCGTTGTCAATAGCTTCTTCAGGTCCTTCAATTTCAATAAATGATCCTAAATAAGGTAATGTGTCAATTGTTATGATTAAATTATCCTTTTTGAAATATTCTCGCATTTTTTCTTTGACAAAGCTTACTTTTATTCCCGACTTGTTTAGGAAGTTGATGAAGTTTTCGTAGTTTTGAATTTTGGTTTCTGTTTCTTCACTTATTCTTTTGTTTGAGTTATTTTCTCTTGGTCCTTTGAAGCAGATAACTTCTTTATTTCTAATTCTTAATGTTTTATCAGCATTGATTAATGTTTTATCTTCAAAATCAAAATACTCATCAATTTCTTTTTCAGTTTTAATGAACTCAACATTTAGCTTGAGAATTTTATCACGGATTTCTTTTATGTTTTCAATTTTTATCTTAATTTCAATTTCTTTCATTTTAATACTTCCAAGAAGCATGTCCCCATGCTATTAATAAATCTACATCTTTTTCAATATCTTTTGGAAAGTCACATGCACCAAAGCAACTGCCTAACCAGATAGAAACTTCTGCGTTTGTTTCTTTTTCAATAGTTTGTTTGATCTCTTTGGCTTTTGGTTTTAGGCCGTCAGGTAATTGTAGAAGGACTTTCTTTGCTTGTTCTTGTTTTATCTTTTCAATGGCTTTTTCAAGCTCTAGATTGTAATCAAACTCCATACAAATGTGGAATGCGTGGGAGTATATAAGGTTTATGTGTGATTTATATATTCGTGATAAGGTGGGAGTGAATTGTGACCACTTTAGAATCGTTCCAGCAAAAAACTTTATATAATATCTAATTGTAGTAAATTAAAAATGATCCGGGGTGCTGATTATGAGTGATGATTCTAGTAACTTAGAGAAAACTGTATTGCATGCAGAGCATGTGGCTGCTGGTGCAGAGATGGTTGATTTCGGTGGATGGGAAATGCCTATGAAGTACACTAGGACTCCAGATGAACATCTAGCAACAAGGTCCGATGCTGGTAAATTCGATGTTGGTCACATGGGAAGATTCTTTTTCTCTGGAGAAAATGCAGAAGAATTCTTACAATATACTACAACAAATAATGTTGGGGCACTGGAAGTAGGAGAAGCTCAATATACGATCATACCAAATGAAAATGGTGGGGCTGTTGATGATGCTTATTTATATAAAATAGGAGAACAAGAATTCATGTTAGTTGTAAATGCTTCTAATCGAGAAAAAGATTGGGATCATTTTCAAGAACATTTAGATGGAGAAAGATTTTCTGATGTAGAACTTGTAGATAGAACTAAAGAAACAGCTATGATATCATTACAAGGTCCAAACTCAGAAAAAATTCTTACTGATATATTGACTAAAGATGGAAATTCAGGAAGATTGCCTGAACCAGATAGAAATAAATCAACTGTAGTTACTATTGGTGGATATGATGTTAGAATTGCAAGAACAGGTTACACAGGAGAAAGTTTTTGTTTTGAACTTGTTACAGAAAATGCTAATGCGGTACCTCTTTGGCGAGAACTTGATACTTATGAAGAACAATATGGTATAAAATCTGTCGGTCTTGGTGCAAGAGATACTTTAAGATTAGAATCTTCATTGCCTTTGTATGGACATGAACTTGGAGATGACATGCCTATTTTTGCGATTTCTTTAGCAAAAAGAGTTAGGGCAGTTAGTTTTCACCCAGATAAAGGTGATTACATAGGTAGAGAAGAATTATGGAAACAAGCAGAAGAAAGAAAGATGAGGGATACTTATCAACAAGATTATGGTAAGGCACTTGAAGATAGAGTTCTAAAAAGAGTTGTTATGCCTATGGCTGTTTTGGATATAAAACCAACTAAAGATGGAAAAGGAGTTTTTCGAAAAGGATATCAAATAATTGGTGATCAAGTAAATAATAATGATGGAGAATTATTAGGTCAAATAGTATGTGGAGAAAAAGATCCTAATGGATATGATATAATTAATGAAAAGGGGACAGTTATAGCACATTTAACAGCAGGGAAAAAAGCCCCAAGAAATGGATTTGAAGTGCTTAATGGTGAAGGTGAGATAGTTGGACATATAACAAGTGGATCTAATGTACCTTATCTTGAATTTGATGGTGATACAGTTCTTAGAACTCAAACAGAAGATGCTAATTCAAGAGGAATTGCATTAGGTTATATAGATTCTACTTTATTTCCTTCTAATCCTGGAGATCCTGAAAGAGAAGTATTTACACTTAGAGATCCTGATGCCCCACAAAGAAAACCATCATTAGCATATCTTGTTACATGTAATATGAGAAGTGATGCCCCACCATATGCAAGTCCTGCTATACATCCTGAAGAATTTAAGGAAACTCCTCGACAAGAAAATAAAAGTGCTTTTGAATTATTAAAAGCGCATGCTGAAAGAACTGCAGAAAATACAAGATGGAGACAAAAAGATTGTTTTAATTTAATTCCATCAGAAAATACACCTTCTCCTTTAGTTCGAGCGCTTTTGCTTTGTGATGCTATGGGAAGATATAATGAACATAAAAGAGTTAGAGGATTTGGATTAGCTTCTCCGGATGCTCGTTATTATCAAGGTACTGGATTTGCAACAGATGCTGAAGAAAAATTAGTTGCTGAACTTGCAGCATATTTTGGTGCTAGTCAAATTGAACCAAGACCAATTAGTGGTCAACAAGCAAATATGGCCGTCTTTAGTGGTATTGTTCAGTGGCTTAGTAGGGGCAGATTTAAAGAAGAAGAGCCAGGGCGTATAGCTAATGTTATGTCAAACTTACTTCGTAATGGAGGACATTTAAGTCAACAATGGTTTGGAGCAATGCGAGATACAGTAGCAATTAATCCTTCTACTGGTGGACCAGCGGTGCATCCATTTCCTGTGCTTCCAGATAATCCATATATGATTGATGTTGATAGAACAGGAGAAGCTATTAGACAAACAGATCCTCGATTAATTGTAGTTGGAAAAAGTATGGTTTTAAATCCTGAACCAGTTAGAGAAATTTCTCAATTGCTTGATGTTATATATAATGGACGTGAAGGTGAGAGACCAATCTTAATGTATGACGGAGCACATGTTATGGGCTTATTAAGACCAGATGGTTTGCAAGAACCACTTAAAGAAGGAGCAGATATACTTACTGGTTCTCTACATAAAACATATCCTGGAACACAAAGAGGAATGATTGCAAGTAATATGGATCCTGGAAGTAGATATGAAGGATTATGGAATGCAATTGTTGCAAGAGAATTCCCAGGACTTCATAGTAATCATCATTTAGGAACTTTAGTTGCTATGCTTGGAGCAGCCTATGAAATGAGAGAATATGGTGATGCATATCAACAAAAAGTTAGAAGTAATGCAAAAGCATTTGCAAGTTCATTAGCTAATTATGGGATTCAAGTAGAAGGTGATCCTGATGCAGGATATACTCAAACACATCAAGTAGTTATTAATGTTGGTAAATGTCAAGGTCCGAGAGTTGCAGCATTGCTAGAACAACATAATATTATTGTAAATTACAATGCTCTTCCAGATGATCCTGGTTTTAGTGCTGCAAGTGGAATTAGGATGGGTGTTGCAGAAATGACAAGATTTGGAATGGATGAAGGTGATTTTGATACTTTGGCCAAGTATATGTCTGATATAATCATACATAAAAAAGATATTCCAGATGATGTTGCTAAATTTAGAAAAGATTTCTTAGAAATGCAATACACTTTGCCAAGAGAACAAGCAGAACCATTAATAGAAACAGTGCAACAAGCTTGGTAAGTTTATTTCTTTTCCTTTTCCCTTATTTCTATATATAAATTATACCCTCTTTTAGTACTCATTTTGGAATAATTCTAATATTTTCACAACAAACTTTAAATATTAGGCTGCTTACTAACTTTTAGGGAATAAAAAACTAATAGTTATTAGTCTAATTGGGGGATGACATTGGAAGAATTAAAATTACCTAATATATATCCAAAAACTTCTGCAAAGCAGGTAGATTTATTTCAAAATATTGCGCAAGATGTGCAAGATAATAAAAAATCATTTTCAATTAGTCAAATATTAAGTATAGTACTTGTTAAGTATAGTACTCAAATAGAAAGTCGAGTTGATGTGTTAGAAGATATTAAATCATGGATTTCAGAAGATCCATTGGTTATTCTAGCAAAAGTTGAAAACAATGTAAAATCCTATAGGATCTAGGGGGTGGAAAAATGAATTGGAAATTAGTGTTTATGTGTGTGATGATATTTGGAATGTTTGCAGTAGGTGTTTTAGCACAGACAGATGAAGAGATAATTGAACAGAAGATTGAAAGTGTGACAAGCCTTGTTTCTCTTTTAGGTGGTGCTATTGGTGTGCTTGCATTGACAGTTATAGGTGTAATGATGATGTATACCACAGACCCAGCTGAAAAAAATCAGTTAAAAGAGAGGCTAAAATACGTCATAATTGGTACAGTTTTAATTGTTGTTGCACCATATGTAATATCATATTTATTGGCATAGTATTTATGGTTCACAATGACAAAATGGTTTATTTTTTTATTTTTGATATTATTAATTCCAGAGATTACTGCAGTCGAAGACACATTAGGTTTGGATGAATGTTACACAAATGGAATCTTGCCAGCATATTGTGCTGAGATTAAAAAAGGGGTGAATAATGGTAATCTTACTACAAATCAAGGGAGGAGATTTATGCTTAACTTTATGGCCCCAGAAGGATATGAACCACAACATGAGGTTTCTTTATTTTGGAATTTGAATAGGTTTATACTAGATGATCCTCCAGATGGTGTTTTTACACAATCAATGAATTGTGATGGTTCTTTTGGAGTTTCTGCAATATGTATAAAAGATGCATGGGTTTCTACTTTTGGTGTTAATCCTTCTTTTGTAGAAAATGATATTCTTTATTTGAATAATTCTGGAGAAATACAAACTGTTTTTAATTATTCAATATCTAAACCAGAAAATCAAGGTATGGAAGTTTGGGATGTTGATGAAGAATGTAGAGAAGATCATCCAGATTATGTTTGTAGATATGAATATACAAATGTTCCAAATGTTACATTAAACTTATACCAGAATGATGTAATTATTGAAACTAAAGATCTTACTTATGGGTTAAGTAAGAATATATTTACTGATTTTATTTCAGAAGATCAAAATAAATTTGTATCAGAACTTATTGTAGGAAATAAAGTTACTGAAACAAAGTATGGTTGGATTGTTTATGCTGATGATTGTTGTCTTACAGAAGTTCATATAGATGATGAAATGGTTTGTATGCAGTATGGTGCGTTATATCAATGTCATCCATGGGAAGGTAAAGAAGTTATAACTAAAGATCATGAATTAAGAATTAATTCTTCTTTAATTTATTCTGATGAACCAAGTGAATATGCTCTAAAATATGTACCAGAAACTAAAGACGTTAATATAATTGTATCTAAAATTGATGAGATTCCAGAAGTAAATATAACAACAGAATATAATAATTATATTTTAAGATTAGGAAATGCAGAGATTCATAATTTTGAAGATTATTATTTTGTTAATACAACGCACCTTCCTTATAATGTATTCTGGGTGAATCATAAACCTAAACCAGAGAATAAAGTTTATGTATCAGATGGGTTTTTAATAGATAAAATAAATAATAACAATACAATACTTTTCTCAACATATGATTATAATATTCAAGATCCAAATGCATGTAATATTACTGTTCTTTATCCATTTTCACAAGAAGAATTTCAATGTGCATTTGAGTCAAAAGGATTTATATCAATTAATGTCGAGACAGATGAAGTAAAATATGACTCAGGAGATTTAATTACTGCAACAGTTACAGTAAGTGGAAATGATAATCCTGTTTTAATAAATGTTTCATATAGTGATCAATTCCAAGAAGAAGTTGTTCAAGATAGTCTTGAAGTTGTTTTTACAGCACAAGATGGTCACGGAGTATTGTCAGCAAATTTTGAAGGAGATAATGAATTAGATCCAGCAACTTCGTATGCAGAAACAATTTATACAAGTAAATATGGATGGATTGATTTATTATCATGGTTCCTTATTATTGCATTGGTTTTAGGGATATTTGTGTTGAGTTTTTATTTCATAAGAAAAGGATTAGAACAAGAAAGATGAAATTAATGAAACTAAATTGTAGTATGTTGGCGTTGTTAATAGTACTTTTATTAGTTCCAAATGTTTTTGCAGACGTAGATGTATTAGGAGTAGATTGTGAAGGTGCTTTTTCTTTAGATCCTCAAGCACAAGCAAAGTGTGAATTAGAAACAAGGTATATTTATGAGGCTCAAGTTCTTATTGATCAAAATGATTTAATTATGGAACAAACACAAGTAGTAACAAGTGAATATGGACAAACTTTCCCAGATGTTGAAGAAATTAGGCTTGCTGTTCTTTATGTTGCAGAGTCTTTGTTGTTATTGGTGTTGTTGTATGGAGGGTATCTTTGGATTATTTCAGCTGCTGATCCTGAACAAAGGCATTATGCTAAGAAAATTCTTATAAATTTGTTTTATATGATTGTTTTTGTAAATGCTGCTTTCTTTTTATTTGATATTGCATTAGATTTTTCAAATTCAGTAGTTGCGTATATTGCAGATGATGCACCTGAGTTTTTCGATGCAAAACCTTGGGAAGAACTTACAAGTACTTATACAGGAGATTTAAATTTAGATGATGCATTCGAAAGATATAATATTATTCAATCACCGTCGAGAGTTCTTTATTTTACTGGATGGAGCTATGTTTTATTAATGCAATTGAGGAATATCCTTATATTGGCATTATATATTATTGCCCCATTGGTTTTAGTTTTATTATTATTTGTACCAACTAGAGAATATGGTAAACTTTTGCTTATTTTATTTTTAGTAGAAGTATTCTTGCCTGTAATCTTCTTTATAATATTCAAAGGAGCATCATTGCTTTTTTCAGGAACAAGCATAGAGTATAATTTTATATTAATATGTAGTGCTCTTTTTTGTGCAGCACTTTTACATGTTTTGTTAGTATTTGCAGCTGTTAGTTTCTCTGCTTATAAGATAATCAGGGGTGAGTTTATATAATGTATAAAATTCCAAAAAACTTAACAAAGTACAGTGAAACCTTTTTATGGGGTTTAAGTTTTAAACAATTTGGTTATGTAGCAATAGCTGCATGTGCAGTTCTTTTGATAGCATTAAAACTTACACAATTTCCAACGTCAATTAGGATTTTATTATGTTTACCAATAGCTGTTCTTGCATTTTTACTCTTATTTTTTAAAATTGATGAGAGATTATTTAGGAAATATCAACTTAAAACAAGTTTAAGAGATGTCGGTTATTATAATCCAAAGATTGATTCATTTAGTGCGATTAAAGAGATAAATGATGATGTTGTATTTTTGAAAAGTGGGAAACTTTTAGGGATTGTACAAGTTCAACCATTAGATTTCTTTATTTTGAATGAAGATCAACAAGAATACGTTTTAGGGATGTATAGAAATTGGTTAAGGAATCTTAATTTTGATGTACAAATTACTAGTAGGTCTGTTGACTTGGATTTATCTGGTTGGTTGAATAATATACAAAGAAAACCAAGTGCAAAAAAGAATACAAAGCGTTTTAGAAGCTTTTCAAAATGGATTGTTGCTAAGATGGAAAAAGAAAAAGCAAGAAATAGGGTATTTTACCTAGTAATTCCATTATTAGCTCCTATCAAAACAAAGAAAGAGCCAAAGTTGAAAGCATTTTTTTTAAAGTTAATGGGTATCACAAGAACTGGTTCAGTAAATAGAGAAGATCCTGCTTATAAAACAGCATTAAAAGAATTAAGTGAAAGAGTTGATACAACAGTTGAAATGTTAGAGCCAGCTGGTCTTAAACTGAAAAGATTGGATAGCACAGAGCTCTTGGGGTTATATTCATCTTATTTTACAAATACTCCTGGGGGAGGAAGAGCATATTTAACACCTGTGATGTGGTTGAATGAAAAGAAATAATGTAACTGGACAATTGAAGAATTTTGTTGGTATAAAACAAATAGATGGCTGTGTTTTATTAGATGACAATTCATTGGTAGCAGTTTTAGAAATTCTTCCAATTGACTTTGATAAGTTTTCCAAGAGGAAGCAAGATGATGTTTTAAAAGAGTATAAGGAATGGATTAAGAGTTTAGATTATCCTGTTCAGGTTGTTGTTAGAAATACAAATGTAGATTTGAGTAAACAAGTTGATTTAATATTAGAAAATACAGAGAGAGAAATAAAGAAAAAAGAAGACATGAGGGAAATGCTTAAATTATTTGATAATTTCAAAGAATGGTTATTGAAATACATTGCAAAAGAAAAGAAAGTCTATCGGTTGTATTATTTAGTTATTCCTTTGATTGATTTTAAAGAAGTGTCTTTGTTAAAAGCAGCTCATAAATTTAAGAAAGAGAAAGAGGATATTTTAGAAGATAAAAAAGCTTTATTGAATATGCGTGTTGATGAGAATATTGAATTATTAGAAAAAACAGGTGTTCAAGCGTATAGGTTAAATGATTCACAATTAGAAAATCTTTTTTCAAGTTATTTTCAAATTAATAATCACCAGTTTCATGGTGATAAACATTTTTACTTAGATCCAGATAGATGGTATACTTTATGGAGAAAGTCATTACAAAAAAGAGGCTGAATAATGTCATTTAAGAAGTTGATTGAAGTAACTAAGAATAGGTTTTTGTTTGATCTTCATATTATGAAGAAGCATTGCAAAAATTTTGTTAGTAGTTTCAGATCAGAGAAGAAAAATGTTATTGCGCAGGAATGGGTTGGTGATGAGAAAGAAAAGAAAATTGATGAGAAAGAGGATGTTGATGAAGGAAATGAAAATATTGGTGAACACCTTGTTGAGAAAGAGGATTTAGGTGTTCCTGATAAGAAAACCGAGGAAAATAAGAAACAAGATGTGAAAATTATGGATTATAAAGATAAATTCAAGAAGTCTGTAAGAAAAGCTACACTTCATACTAAGTTTTTTAGAGATGAAGAAGTAAAACTAGTTATAAAACATTTGACTAATAGGATGCGAGTTAATGGTTTTGTTTCAGAAGAAGATATTGATAAGATATGTGTGAATTTAGATCAAGAAAAAAGAGAGGTTGTCTTTGATATATTATCAAAAAGACATATTGAATATATTGACAAGAAGTTACAGTATTCTAAGTATTATGCAGATAATAAAGAAAAAAGAATGCAAGAATTACTTAATCTAATTTCAATAAAAGAATTAGTTATACAGAGTTCTGATTATGTATATGTATCTAAATTGTATCATGAAGCTCTTGTTGCTTCAAATTTTCCAGAACAAATTAAGCCTGGTTGGATAGAAACTCTTCTACAATTTGATGGAAATATGGATTTTGTTGTTAATATTGGCCCAACAGAAGTTCAGTCAGTTGTACTTTATTTAGAAAGAAAACAAAATGCATTAGAGGATGAGATGTATCAATTGACCAAACTAGGAAGAAAAGACATTGATCTAAAGAGTAAGATTGAGTTTGTTCAGGAGAGAATTAAGCAATTGAAAAAGCAAGAGGTAAAATTACATTCATTATCTTTGTATATTGTAAATAAAGGAATTGATCCAGATGAAGTTAGAAGATCATCAAAAAGAACTATTCAAAGAATGATGGCAGAAGGAATAGAGTGTAAGTATGCAACACATTATCAAGGAAGGACATTTCGTTCATCTATTCCTGTAGGTGTTGACTTTTTGAAAGGAAGAGAAATAGCTGTTCCAAGTAAAGTTCTTAAGGATGCATTTATATTTAAAAAAGTTGAGGGTTTAGAATGAAATTTATTGATAATTTGTTTAATAAAAGTGTATTAAAGAATATTTTTAGAAAGGATGAAGCAGAATTTGTAGTTGATAAGGTGTTAAATTATTTAATAAATAAAGAAATAGTTTTGCCAGAGGAGATTGATACTTTCTGTGAAGATTTAAGTATTGGTGGTAAGGAGAAAGTTAAAAAAAGATTATTGGAATTAGGTTGTGTTTTTGAAGAAGATTTGTTGATGTTAAGTAAAAGAATGATTGGAAGAAAAAGAATTCAAGAAAAAGAATTACTATCTTATTTAATAAGGCCAGAATTTATTGATACAAAAAAAGATTATATCCAAGTAGGGAATCAGTTTTACCAAGGTATTACTGCAACAGGTTTTCCATCGACAGTTGTTAAGAATTGGATGGGAAGATTAAGTGAAGAAAAAGCTGATATGGATTTCTGTATTTATATTTCTCCAAGTTCTGTAAGAGCAATGGAGGGTTATTTAAGTGGACAATTACAGCAAGTTGATAATGATTTATTTAAGTATAAACAAAAAGGACTTGATAGTCCTTCTTTAGAAAATCGTAAGAGTGAGTTATTGGAACAACTAAATGCAATTATTCGTGGAGAATTTAAATTATATAGGATGGGTTTGCATTTAGTTAGCAAAGGTGTAAGTCCAAAGAATGCATTAAGTATGGGCAAAAAGATTTTATCAAGTTTACAAGCAGAAGGTATTGAAGCAGAGAGTGCTAGCTTTTTGCAGGAGAACTTATTGAAGTCAGTTATTCCATCTTCTACAAATTATATGTTTGAGAATGAACTAATTGTTCCAGGTCCAGCAGCTGCAGCAAGTTTTCCATTTAGTAGTTCTTTTTATGAAGTTGATGAAGAAGATGGAATATTACTTGGTTTTAATGATAGGGGGATTCCAATGGGACGATCTATTTGGAAATTGCCAAAGTATATTGGTGCTGTTTTAGGTTCAACAGGTTCTGGTAAGTCTTATGGAACAAAAGCATTGTTGTTAAATGATCAATTAGTCAATGGAACAAAAGTTGTTGCTTTAGATCCAGAAGGAGAATATGTTAATATGGCAAATGCATTACCTTCTTCACAAGTTATTTCTTTAAATAGAAAGAGTAAAACAATTCCAAATGTTCTTAGTTTAATGGGTTCTAATTTAGTTGATAAATTAGTTGCATTGCCAAAAGTATTTGATGTTTTGTTAGATGGTGTTAGTGATATCCAAAAGCCTTTATTAGAGAAATCAGTTGTTGAAGCTTATCATAGAAAAGGAATTAGTGAAGATAATGAGAAATCTTGGAAAAAAAGAGCTCCGATTTTATCTGATGTGCTTAAAGAATTACAAAGAGCTCAGAAAAGAACAAAAAATCAATCAAGTATTACAGAATATGAAGTTTTGATTAGCAAATTAAGTAGATATACAGATGGAATTTTCAAGTTTATTAATCAATCAGGTAAAGACATTAATTTAGATGCAGATTTTATAGTGTTTGAGTTTAGAGAAATGACAGAAGAGATAAGACCAGTCATGATGCTGATTCTTTTAGAGTTTGTAAAGACTAAATTTAACTTAGATACTAAGAAAAAGATGTTAATTTTAGATGAAGCTTGGCGAATGTTGAAAAATAAAAATGAAGCTGATTATGTTGAAGGCTTTGCAAGGACTTTCCGTAAGAGGAATGGTTCGTTGATATTGGTTACTCAGAGTGTTGCAGAGCTTAAAAATAGTCCAGAAGGAAAGGCTTTCTTAGCAAATACTGCATTTAGATATATTTTGAAAACAGAAAAGATTGTTTTAGATGAGACATGTGAGTTGTTTGGATTAAATGAATCTGAGAAAGAAATAATAGCCAATGCTAGGCCTGGTGAGGGTGTTTTAATCTGGGAAAATAAACATTATAAGATCAATATACACGTAGATCCAGAAACACATAAGTTGATTACAACAAATCCTAATGAGTGATTGGTGTTTTTGTAGTTGAGAATTAATGTTCATCTGGATTGTTTGCTATTGGTAAACCCATGTCTTGATAAAGTAAAGCATTATCTGTTTCAAATTCATCTACTGTAGCATCTACTTGAACAGCTAAAGCTTCTGCTCTAGCAAGGGTAGCATCAGCATGTCTTTCCAATGCTTTTCTTTCTATTTTACAAGCAGCTAAATCATCTTTTAGTGAATCTAACTCTGCTTGAGTTCTTTGAATATCTTCACCTAATTTATAAGAATCTCTTTCTTGTTGTTCAAGTTGTTCATACATATCAGTGAATTGTACATTTAGTTTTAATAAACGACATTCTTCAGAAAATTCCCTAAAACCATCATAATAATGTATGTCTGTTCCAAATAAACTGCCGCCATATCTGACAGCTTCATTTATTTCTCCATATTTTCCACTTATTTCTGCGAATACAGCTACTATTCCTTCTGTTGTTAACTTACCATTCATGTCATCTTTAGAATCAAATACACCATATTCTTTTCTAGCAGCTTCTGTAAGTGCACATAGATCTAATATAAAAGTTTCATATAATGCATTAGCGTATCTATTACTAGCTTGAATTTCTCTTAGTTCTTCTGGTAAGTTCCCAAGTAAATTTTCAATAGTCATTTGATGCCTCTTTGATTTTAGGATATAATCCTTATTTTACTACTTAATAATACTAATAAGGAACCTCTTTATTAATTAACTTATGCTGTCTTTATAAAGACAAAACAATAAAACTTATATATTAAAAGTACATACTTAATACATGGATAAGGAAACACTAAAGCAACTGGGGTTCTTGGATGCTGAGATAGATATATATGTTACTCTGTTAAGATTAGGCCCTTCTAAAGTAAGTAGGTTACATCATGAAACAGGGCTTCATAGGACTCACATATATGACTTATTAGAGAAACTTAAGCAAAAAGGTCTTGTAAGTACATTTATTCAATCAGGTAAAAAACACTTTAATGCAGCACCTCCTTCTAAGATTCTTTCATATATAGAAGAAAAAAAAGAGATTGTAAAAGGAGTTCTTCCAGAATTAGAAGAATTATCAAAACTGCCGAGAGAAGAAACAACTATTGAATTATTCAAAGGCAAAGAAGGATTAAAAACAGTACTTCAAGATGTTTTAAAAACAAAAAAAGATTATGTTATAATGGGGGGTGTTAAGCCATCTGATGAAATATTAAAATATGCAATGCCACAATTTCTAAAAAAAGTTGAAAAAAATAATATTAAAGAAAGAGTTATTTCAGACAAAAAAGAAGAATTCATAAAAATTAAGACAGGAGAATATAAGTACTTGAAGAGTGAATATCTTTTTCCGTCAAGTTTTTGGGTGTACGGAGAAAAAGTTGCACTCTTTATTTGGCAAATGCCTTATTATGTTATTATTATAAATAACAAACATCTTGCAGAAACTTATCAGAATTATTTTGAATTTTTTTGGAATCTAGTAGATAAATAATTACCTATTTCCTTTATAAACCCCTTTATAAGCCTTTCTATTATGAGTACTCTGAAGTAGTCAAAGATCGAAAGGTTTATATAGTCTGTAAAAACACCATTCTAACTATGGAAACCGACCTAGATGTTTTAGATGACATTGATTCACATAAGGAGCGAAAGAATTTACGCTCTATTTTGAATAGAGGCAGATTAGACAAATTCGAATTAGAAGAGTTCATGCTTTTGGATGAATAAATCTATATGTAGAAAGCCCCTAGATAGCTTATCCTATGTAACTTGTTTCTGAGTTCTTTTTAGCAAAGTCTTTTTGGATTTTAGCTAGTTTTTCTGTAGTAAATTTGATTTCCTTTTCTAGGTCTTTTATTTCAGAATCTAGTTTATTTAGATCAATTCCTAAGTCTAGTTTTTTATCTAGGATTTTGAGAACTTCTCTGCTTCCTTTTATACCTAAATACATTGGATGACCAATTGTTTCTGCTAATAATGCAATAGCTGGTATTTTCTTTTTGCCTGCTAAGCCTAATAATAATCCAGTTACTCCAACAATTGGACCAACTACTCCATAAATATTATTGTTTAATTTAGTTCCTTTTTTGTATTTGTCAATTATTTTCTTGTTATTTCCAGTGCAATACACTTTTGGAACTTTAGGGACATCTTGTAATCCAATTCCACCAATTGTAATAATTTCTTTGCCTTTTAAGCTTTCAAATTTGCTTAATAATAAATGACAGAATTCATAACATGATTTTTCGTCCATTGGTTGGATATCTCCAGATAATAAGATTAAATCTTGTTTTTTTCTTTTTGCATAGAAAACTTCAATAACGGGCATTTCAATTAAATTTTCTTCATTAACAAAAACAGAATGTGGGAAACTAAATGATGTTACTTCATATAATTTCTTTGCATTTACTTCTTCAATAATAAAATCAACTGCAACTTTTCCAATATTACCAATACCTGGAAGTCCTTCAACTAGAATTGGATTTGTTAATTTAGGTTTTTTGCCAATTAATTTAAATTCCCAAGTCATAGTATTCCTTCCTCTTTTCGTTGTTGTTGTTTTACTTCTCTTCTGTATTTTCCATATTTATCTTCAGGAGAATATTTTGCAGGCTTTACATCAATAGTTTTTGTATTACAATGCTCTGTTTGCATTGTATATTCCCCACATTTTTGGCATTTAAAGATCTTTTTCATTTTACTCTTTTGCTTTACTGTCTCTGATAAATTCAACTTCACAGTAATTTTTCATTTCTTTAGTTACTGCATTAGTTACATTTTTTAATACTTTTTCAGCTGTTTTGTACTCTTCTGCTTTAATTACTAAACCATATTTTCCAGCTCCTAAGTATTTTAAATCAATGTTATCTCCTGCTTTTAATCCTTTTTTCAATGCTTTTTTAATTATTTCAACACCATTGGGTTCATAGCATTGTAATTTAAGTTTTCCAGAAATAGAAACTTCAGGGGGTTTAATCCTTTGTTTTACAACTTCTTCTAAAATTTTTAAGTATATACTTGGAATTTCTAATTCTTTGAAAGTTACCGCTTCTATTACAAAGTCTTCAAAGCATGGGTAAAGTAATGCGTATTCATGTTTTTCAAGTGTTTGTTTAATCTCTTTGTAAACAGTTTCCATTGGTTTTTTTACTTGCTTTGCAACAAATTCAACGATTTTTTCTGCTTTTTGCTCTTGTTTAATTTGATTTACTTTGTTTCTTCTTTGCATATCAGAAACTCTTCTTAATGATAGATCAATGTAACCACGTTCTAAATTAATTCTAAGAACAGTGCAAACAATAACTTTGCCTTCTTTAACATAATCTCTAATGTTTCTAATTCTACCTGGAGAAATCTCACTAATATGAATCATTCCAGATTTATTTTCAAATTCATCTAGTCTTGCAAAAACAGAAGTATGTTGTACTTTTGTAACTGTACATAATACTAATTCACCTTCTTGAGGATATCCTTGTTTTTTAAGAAACATCTTATTCAAGTACCTCAAGTATTCTTGCTTTTATTTTAGATTTTCCACCAGTTGGTTCAACTAAAACTCTAGAACAAACAAGGCATTTAACAGTTGTTGCGCTTTTTCCAAAAGTGATCTGTTCGTTTTTACACTTTGGACATCTTATTTTAACAAATTTACTTGAAGATTCTTTAATTTCACTCATTTTAACACCTTCCAGGTACCTTTTTGTTTGACACAACCAGGTCCTTAGTATTGGAGAATTTAGGGATATTTATAAAGGTTTAGGTGCGATTTATAGCTCAGTTATAGGAAGGTTTATATTTAAAACAACATTACCTTCTTTTTGGGTGTTTAAATGAGTTTAGATATACAATTATTACAAGGACCAGGTTTTAGGGAAATAGATCCAGCTACAGTTATGATGCCACCAAGGGGTGGAGTTGCTCCTTTTTCAGAAGATCATCCTCCAAGAAGTTCATATATTTTAGGTGATTATGCATTATTAAAATTAGAGTCTGGGAAGTTAGTTAGGATTATGGATGAATTGCATGAAGATTTAGAACATGTTGGGATGTTTAAAAATAATTTAACTTCTGAAAATTTAAGACAAGCAGGTTTAAGCTATTTAAGAAATCCAAGATTAGGTAGAAAAATAGATGGAATTAAAACAGATCGAGTACATAATGGAACTAAATTATTTCAAAGTAATTATTTATTGGATTTACCCTTTTTTTTAGGTTTTGTTGGTTCTTTGATAGGAACTGATCTTAGTAGAGATGAAGAATTTCAAGATTGTGCTTGGCAACTTGTTCTTAATCATAGAACAAATCCAAATTATTTAGTAACAGTAAGAGAATATTTTGCTTTTGATCAACATAGAACTTATGAGTTAGATAAACTTATAGTTGATAAATCAATTGAAAAAGCAAATAAAACTTTCACAGAAAGAGAAAGTGTTTCTAGTTATAGTGGTGAATCAACTAGTTTATTGTTTGATGTTCATGATTGTTGTAATGCTGCATTAGCATATGCACGTGATTTACCTGAATCTTATAGAAAAGCCGCAGTAGAAGCAGCAGTACAATTTGATGGGGTCCCTGGATCACTTCTTTGTTGGACTTCTGGAGAAATAGATACAGAAAGATTAGATAGATTACATGAAACTGGATATATTGCAAGAGATGATTTGGTTGAAATATTAAGTAGTAATATTGATGCTGTTTGTGGAACTTTTTTTGGTAGATATCATGAAACACAAGATCGTTATGATGCTTTAATAGAAGCATTTCCAGAATTAAAAGACGGTGTTGATGAGCGATTACCAGAATTAGCTAGGGAAATGCATTAATTCTTTATTTTTTCATTTATTTCTATACATTCTTAATATATTATATTACCTAAAAATTTATAAACTTACAACTCGTTTATCACCCTATAACGATGGCGAAAAAAGAAGATTTCAAAACAACAGCAGAGATTAAAGTACCTAAGAAAATAATCGATCAGGTTATTGGTCAAGAAGATGCTGTTAATGTTATGAAAAAGGCTGCGCAACAGCGTAGGCACGTATTGTTAATAGGTGAACCAGGTACTGGTAAGTCTTTGTTAGGTATTGGGTTAGCAGAACTATTACCAAAAGAGAAATTAGTTGATATTTTAGCATTCTTTAATCCAAATGATGAAAACCAGCCATTGATTAGAACAGTTCCAGCTGGTAAAGGAAGAGAACTTGCTTTTAGAGCAAAGATGGAAGGTATGGGGATGTTTAAGAATCAAAATATCTTTATGTTTGTATTGGCTATTATTGCGATGATTGCACCTTGGTGGATTAGGCATGAATATATGAAAGATGGTGCAGAAGCAGCTTCTATAATGTTTGCAGCGTTATTTTTAGGTGGTATGGTTTTTTTGGGTGCATTTGTTATTTTCCTTAATGTTGGAAAAAAGATGGGAACAGATAAAACAAAAGTTCCAAAACTTATTGTAGATAATTTTAAGAAAAAACAAGCACCATTTTTTGATGCAACAGGTGCACATGCAGGTGCATTACTTGGAGATGTTTTACATGATCCATTTCAATCAGGAGGATTAGGTACACCTTCACATGAAAGAGTTGTATCCGGTATGATACATAAAGCAAACTTAGGAGTTTTATTTGTAGATGAAATTGCTACATTACAACCACATACTCAACAAGAATTATTAACAGCATTACAAGAAGGAAAATATTCTATAACTGGACAAAGTGAAAGATCTGCTGGTGCAATGGTAAGAACAGAACCAGCTCCTTGTAATTTTATAATGTTGGCTGCAGGAAATGCAGAAACAGTGAAACACATGCATCCTGCATTAAGGTCTAGGATTAGGGGATATGGTTATGAAGTTTATATGAAAGATACAATGCGAGATTTGCATGAAAATAGAGTAAAGATTGCAAGATTTGTAGCTCAAGAAGTTGTTAAAGACAAAAAAATACCTCATTTTTCTAAAGATGCAGTAAATGCAATTATAGAAGAATCTAGAAAAAGAGCAAATAGAAAAGGTCATTTAACTTTAAGACTTAGAGAACTAGGCGGATTAATAAGAGCAGCTGGTGATTTGGCTTTAGAACAAAAAGCAAAACTTGTCGAGAGAAAACATGTTTTAGATGCTAAGAAAATTGCAAGAACTTTAGAGCAGCAAATGGCTGATAAATATATTGAACGTAAGAAAGAGTATGAAGTTATTAGAATAAAAGGTAAACAAGTTGGAAGAGTTAATGGATTAGCTGTTATGGGCGGTCCTGGTGCATATTCTGGAATTATTTTACCAATTGAATCAGCAGTAACACCTGGTGGACAATCAAGCGACATAATTGCAACAGGAAAATTAGGAGAAATTGCAAAAGAAGCTGTGAAGAATGTTAGTGGATTAATTAAAAAGTATTTTGGAGAAGATATTAAGAAGAAACATGATATTTATGTGCAATTCTTACAAACATACGAAGGTGTAGAAGGAGATTCTGCAAGTATTGCAGTAGCTACATCTATAATTAGTGCATTAAAAGAAGTTCCAATTAAACAAGACTTTGCAATGACAGGTTCATTATCTGTTAGAGGAGAAGTATTGCCTGTTGGTGGTGTGACTGCAAAAGTCGAGGCTGCAATTGAAGCAGGTATAAAGAATGTTATTGTTCCAAAAGCTAATTTACAAGATATTGTAATTTCTTCAAAGAATTTAGATAAAATAAAAATCATTCCAGTTACAAATATAACTCAAGTCTTGAATAAAGCCTTGGATTGGAAAGGCAAAGAAAAGATTTTAAAGAAAATTTTAAAGACAAAATAAAGGTGATTATTTGGACATTTTCGCAATAATGAAAAAACATCAAATACATTTTCTTAGATTTACTCAAGATGAGACTCCAAAAGTTAAAGGATTAAAGGATTCTAAATCATTTGTTTATTTGAATAAAATGATGAAGAAGTATGGACATGAACAAATAGACTTTTTTTATGATCCTAAAGTTAATGGAAGGTTTATTGTTGGTGTGCATAATACAAAATTAGGTCCTAGCTTAGGTGGATTTCGATTATGGGAATATAAAAATGAACAATTGGCAATAAAAGATGTTCTAAGATTAAGTCGAGGAATGACTTATAAGTCTGCTGCAGTTGGTTTAAAGTTAGGCGGTGGAAAAGCTGTTTGTTGGTTAGATAAAAAAGGAAAGAGTAAAGAATTATTGAAATCATATGCACAATTCTTACCTTTTGTTTGCGATGCTTATATTACTGCAGAAGATGTCGGTTCTACTGTTCCTGATATGGACTTTTTAGATAAAGAATTTTTTAAGATTGTTCATAAAAAGAAATGTTGTGTTGCTTGTGTTTCTTTGAAAAGAGGTGGTTCTGGTAATCCTTCTCCTTTTACATCAATTGGTGTTTATGAAAGTATTAAAGTTTGTGTACAAAAATTCATGAAGAGGAAGAATCTTAAGGGTGTGAAGGTTGCAATACAAGGTATGGGTAATGTAGGAAGACCTTTAGCAGAGATGTTGTTAAAAGATAATGCTTTTGTTTATGTTAGTAATAGATCACAAGGAAAAGTTAAAGATTTCTTAAAATATGCAAAGAAAAAGAAAAAAGAACATCTAGTTAAGAATGTTTCAATGAATAAGATTTATTCAGTAGATTGTGATGTTTTTTCACCATGTGCTTTGGGTGCAGTAATAAATGATAAAACAATTCCAAAATTAAAATGTAAAATAATAGCTGGTTCTTCTAATAATCAATTAGAAGATGAAGTAAAGCATGGGAAATTATTAAGGAAAAAGGGAATTAAGTATGCACCTGATTTTATAGTTAATGCAGGTGGAGTTGTTAATTGTTATTTTGAATATTTGGCTAGAACTAAAGGTGGAAAATATACTAAAAAAGCAGCAATGAAGTTAATACATAAAATTCCTAGGAATTTAGTAAGGGTTTTCAATATTTCTGAGAAGGAGAATATTCCAACAAGCTTAGCTGCGAATAAATTAGCTGAGAAAAGGTTTATGAAATGATTTTTGGCGTAAACTATAATTTCTAAAGGAAACTAAGTTTTTGCTTTTTTAAACAAAAACTATAAAAGCAGTATAATCTTGTTTGTTTATAATGACCTTAGATAACTTTTTCAGGAGATTAAGAAAGTTAACTATAAAGAAAAAAGGATCTAGTTCTAAAAATCAGCAAAGGTTTATATCTCGACAATTAGCAATTATTGAAAAAGAAGAGGCAGAAGCAAGAGTTGAAAGGAAAT
>Ga0233437_1002616_pt1 | contig 26405 bp, 26 predicted proteins | sample SI_122_August201_FD_182714 | JGI IMG/M metagenome (GOLD analysis project Ga0233437, IMG submission 182714) | Seawater microbial communities from Saanich Inlet, British Columbia, Canada - SI_122_August2016_200_MG | ecosystem: Environmental > Aquatic > Marine > Inlet | place: Canada: British... | reverse complement strand
ATGATATTCTACCACTATAAATACCTAACAATTCCAAAGATTCTCCTGTTCTAACTGATACCGATCCATCTTTTAAATTAACAGTACCACCATTTTGGAAGAAAATGACTGGAGAACCAGATTGACCTGGTCTACTTCTCATATCTATTAGAAAAATAGGTAATCCACCATATCCTAATTCTATCTCTGAAGCTAAAGTGCCACTATTATAAATTGGTAAGAAAGCATTACTCTTTTTACCAAAAGGGAAACCAACTACACTAACTTTATCTGTAGGAACTAGTCTAATATTTGATTTAAAATTTAACTTATAAGAGTAATATTTAATATTCTCATGTCTACTTATTTTAATTGCGATTACATCAGCTCTATTTTTTAATGTAGGATGCTCAATCCATATTGGAATTTCATTATTATATAATTCATAATCATAAGTTATCCAATGATCTAAATGTGTATCTAATGTATCATTAGCATAATGATATACTCTTATCTTATTAGGTATAGCACAAGTATTAGATAAGCATTCATTTGTATTATTATCTTTACCTGTAACATTATGTCTATTCGTGATTAGAAATATTTCATTATCATACTCAAGAAGAAATACTGTACATGTAGATAAAACCGCATCATTAAATATCATTTCAGCATACAATGATCGTACTGTAGGAGTTGATATAAAAATACTATTCATTTTAGTTACTCACTAAACATTTTAAATAAACCATAAAAAGTTACACCTAAACTTATTAGTCCAACTATCCAATGTTCTTTAATAAGTTCTATTAATATCTTTGGATGATATCCATATCTCATAAACCATGAAGAATCAGTCTTTAGTGTACCTTCAACTAACCTTTTAAAAACATTTGAAATAGAATCAACTTTTCGTAATGTAGATTGATGTAACTTTATATACTCCTGGTTTTTAAAAGCATTAGCTTCATCTTTACCATTTAAGATATCTTTATTTGTTATATTATTTAAGGTTAATAAATTAAGTAGTCTACCATTATCTCCATGATTGATATACTTTACACCATATAAAGTTATTATTTCACTTGCAAGATCAAATTTTTTTTCATCTAATATAATTATTGGCTTACCTCCAAGAACTTCATATCTATGCTCAATTGCATTAAAACCATAATTTATATCCCTCATATTCCAATGTATAAAGATGAAATTTTCTTTTTTATTAATATAATCAAAATACTGTTTTAACATTTTCTTTTCAAGTTCATCATATTTTTCTTCAATTTGATTTAAATTTACTTTTTGTTTTTCAGCAACTTTATGAATAGAAAAACTAACAGTCTGACTATTACCTAAATTTCTTATAGCTATTGATGTAATACGAGGTGTTCTTCCATCTTTAATATTATAAAATGATTCACATGAATAATGAATAAGTAAAACATTGTTATCATCTTCATATAAAGCATGCATCTTAGATTCAGTTAATTTTCTTTTATTAATTCGCAATAACTCTTTAGACATATTATTTCAATACTCCAGCAATAGCTTCTAAGTATTTATTAATAACAATACTCTCATCAAATTCATTTATCATCTTCTCTCGACCTTTTATACCCATTGTAAGCCTATCATCTTCAGATAAGTTAATCATCATCTCCATCTTATCAGCCAAATCTCCAGCATTTCTAACTTCACATAAGTATCCATTCACTCCATCATCTACCACATCACGACATCCAACATTGTCAGTAGTAACTATTGGCTTTGCCATACTTGCACTCTCTAGTAGTATTCTCGGAGTACCTTCTCTATAAAATGAAGGTAATACTATACAATCAGCTTTTGCTATCTCTTCTTTTACATTATCACTTACACCTAAGTAGTTTACATATCCAGCATCTACCCACTCTTGCATTTGCTCTTTTGATACTGCACTATTATTTTCCACATCAAGGAAACCTAGCATTTGAAATTCTACATTTTTATATTTCTCTTTTAAAATCTTAGAAGCTTCTATGTATTCACCTATACCTTTATCCCAAAGCATACGAGCCACAAGTAAAAATACAAATCTATCATTTGTATTTACTACAGGTAAAAATTTATTTGTATCTACTCCACTACCAGGTAATATATCGCATTTAGCTTTTTCAACTAAACCTTCACCTGTAAACATCTCAAAATCATCACTATTTTGAAAGAATATTTTATCTGCTTTATTTTGAGAATATTTATATAGCCACTTAGCAATCTTCGTTACAAAATTTTGCTTTATAAAAAGTGTCCCTAATCCTGCAATATTATTAATAGTTTTGATACCTAATATACTACAAGCTATAGTTCCATAAATATTTGGCTTGATAGTATAATGAAGCACAATATCAGGCTTAATATCTTTATAAAGCTTATAAAACTCAATAGTAGTTTTCAAGTCTTCTTTTGGATTTGTACCTTTGTTGTTCATATATATATCATGATACTCAAACTCTTCACTGAGTCTTTCACTATATTCATCATAAGGTGCTATTAACACTACTTCATATCCAGATTTTTTTATAGCTTTTGCTAATTCAAATCTAAAGTTAAACAGACTCCACGAGGTGTTTGATACTATTACTATCTTAGTCAATTTCTAATACCTTTTTATATTTCTTTATAATTTTTTCTACAGAAAAAGTTGTAGCTCTTTTAAATGATCTCTCTGTATATTTCTTTCTTAATATCTTATCTTTACTAAGTAAAATAATTGCTTCCACTAATTTTTTAACATTATCTATAGGATATAAAATACCATATTCTGCTATTTCAATATCATTTTTTAATTGTTTATTTATATTTGTATTAGGTGCTAATATTTCTCTTGGACCACTAATACAATCTGTACTAATTATTGGCAAGCAAGTTGCCAGTGCCTCAATAAGTATATTAGGAAAACCTTCACTTTGACTAGACAAGATAAGACAATAACTATTTTTCATATAAGCATATGGATTATTAACATTTCCTTCAAAGTGTATTCTATGGTTTAAACCTAATTTTTTAGATAAATTTATTAGTTCTTCTTTTTTTTCGCCATTACCTAAAAAGATTATTTCATATTCATTTGGGAGTTTTTGAAGTGCATAAATTATATCTTGATTTCTTTTTAATCCTATTAGTCTTCCTACAGATAATATATACTTTTTATTTTTTTTAAAATCAAAAGTTATATTTTCTTGACTTTTATTTAAAATATCATCTATATTATACGGATTATTTATAACTATTTTTTTATTATCAGTTTTATATAGCTTTTCAAAATCTAATTTCATAACTTTAGATATAAATATAATTAAATCAGCTTTTGGGTATAAATACTTAATAAAAAGTAAGTTAATTTTTCCTAAAATACCTTTTGTTTGATATAAACTAACTATTCCATGATTTACTATTTGAGTTATATGATTTGAGCCAAAAAGTTTCGATAAAATATTTATAAAATTAGCTCTATAAAGATGACTTTGAACTATTTTTATATTATTTTTCTCAATATACTGTTTTAATTTATATGCTATTTTAAAAATATTTATAAATTTTATAATAGTATTATCCTGTCCATTGCTATTTGTTAAATATTCCACTTTAGTATTGCTATTTAATTTATAAAAATTGTTATTTTCTATACATAATAATGTAATGTGATTTTTTTCTTTGTTTATTTCATCTAATAATACAGACACTACTTTTTCTGCACCACCAGATGTTAACGAATTTATTAAAAATAATTTATTTTGCATAATTGACCTTTACTATACTACTTACTAAACCACTAAATATGATTAATAAAAAGAAATTTGTAAAAATTAATGGTTCAGAAAGTAAAGTTAATAAAAATAATATAAATACAATATTTTTATTACCAATAACAATTTGTCGATATAAACTATAAATCATAAATAATGAAAATGGAATACCTAAATAAATCGCACTTGATAAAATACCATTAGTATTTCCTCTATTTTTAATAAGGGACTCACTCATATTAGTAAAGTCTATAATAGAATCATTAACCATAGATATATATAGATTTTGATCATAACCTATTCCCATCAATGGATAATTACTTATTATATTTAATCCATAAATGAAATCAAGATATCTTAATCCCGAAGAATGAACTCCGGAACCATATAATTTTTCCATTATATTTATATATAAAATAAATCCGATAATTATGCCTATAGGTATAAAAAATAATAATCTTTTTAAATCTAATTTTGAATTTATAAAATAATAATTTAATACCATAATAAAAGCTATCAATATACCAATAGTTGAAAATGTACTAATAATAGTTAATATAGATAAAAAATATATCTTTCTTTCTTTATAAACATATAAAGAAAGAAAGATCAGTAAATTTATAAAGACTTGTAATACCCCTGGTTCCCAAAATAACCCTTGATTTCTATATATATTAAAATATGATAAATTAGTTTGAGACATATAATTAAAAATATAAATTATTGTATTTACATTAAAATTATTACTAAGTACAAAGATATTTGAAAATAAATTAATTATGATAAAATTAATTATAGATAACAATAATATAAACTTTAATACAATATAAATATCATTTTGTAATTTATAAAAACCTATTTTCAAATAATATAAAATTATTAAGCCCATAAATAAAAATCTTAGTACTAATTTAATATAAGGGATTAATTCTGTATTACTAAAATATAATTTAGAAAAAATAAGATAAAGTATAATTAAACTTATTGAAATAAAAAAAGTCATCATATGCTTTTTTTTATATATGTAACATTCTTTTGCACTAAAGAATAAAAGAAAAATTAGAAAAAATAAAAAAACTGTTAAATATTCTCCATAAATTTGAAATATTATACTACCTGAACTAATTATAATTAAAAACATAGTTATTAATCTAAGATACATTTGATACATTCCATAACCAATTAAACAATCTATATTGAGATAAATTACCAATTATTAATTTATTAAAAAAAGCCTTTTTAATAACAATTTCAACCCTATCAATTAAACAGATATTATTTTCATCATAAAAATCTTCATTTTTTATATTTTGATTTGTAGTTATAAGCTTTAAACCACTTCCTAGAACTTCCATTGTTCTCATGGTAAGTCCATTCTGCATATTATGTTGTATATCTAAAACTGCTTTAGTATCTTTATATAAATCTATAATGTTATTTTTACTTAGAGATTTTGTACTTATATATTTTAAATCAGAAAATAATATGTTACCTTGTAGTATGAATTTTAATAATACAAGTTTATCTAGGTAAATATGGTATTTGAACTTTAAATTATTATCATTAGAATAATTAGCCATCTTTTTTACTATATTTAATCTATCACTATGATAATATCCTACAAATACAATATCGTATTGCTTTATTTTATTATGTTGTAAGTTTTCATATTCTTTTGTATAAAATAATGGTAAATAATTAATTTTATATTTTTTAGCATCTATCATATCAAAAGTAAATACTTTATCAAAAAAATGTATTTTATCAATATAATTATTATTTTGAACTGAGTCCCACTGATACATTACAAACTTTGCTTTTGGTAATCTATTTTTTAATTTTTCAAGAAAAGATTTAGATATTACTTCTCCTCTTATTAAATAAAATATATCATACTCTGTTTTTATATTATTTAAAATATTATCAAAATACTTTTTTTCTTCTATACTTTTTAGTTTTTTAGATAATTTTTTATAAATTTTATATTTGATTGTATTTGGTCTTTCTTCATAATAATCTACACTCGCACCATTACTTTCAAGTTCATTTTTTATAGATAAATGATAATCATAAAAATGTGGAGCTATAAATAATACTTTCTTATTTTTTAAATACATTAGATAAATTCTCCATATTTATTGGTTTTTTTCCATTGTTTTATACTTATATCGTATCTTTTAATATATATCGCAGGAATACCTACTACTATACTATAATCCATAATATCTTTAGTAACAACACTATTACTTCCAACAATACAATGCTTACCAATTTTAGCACCTATAATAGATACATTTTCCCCTATCCACGAATTTTCGCCAATCACAACTTCTGATTTGAATTTTATCTGTTGCTGTTTTATAGGGATTGTTATCTCTTCATACTGATGTATATTATCTGATATATATACTTTATCTGCTATTAATACATTTTTTTCTATTATTACTTTTTGTAAAGATACAATATGAGCAAATCTGCCAATTTCTACACCTTGATATATTTCTAATATTGGTTCTATATTATTTTGTTTATATGCCATTATCCATGACTTTGATTGTATTACAACATTATCATATATTGATATATATTTTTCACCTTTAATTATATCGGGAAAGATTATAGACACTTTTTTACCAAAATAATTAAAGTTTGAAGAAAAGAATACATTGAATAACTTTTTATTTATATATTTAATTACTTTACTATATATTTCATATCTCATGATTTTATGGCCCTTAACATTTTATTTTTATAATTTATATAAAAGTAAAAACTAAATAATATTAATGATGAAAAACTAATTTTAATAATATTATTAACAATATTAAAATCTTTTATATAAATATTTAATATATAATTTAAACAAAACAATAATATAAAAAATATTATATTTATTGATAATATAAGAATTAAATTTTTATATCTAATATATACTTTTTTATACATTTTTGTATAAAAAAGTAAAGAGATAAATATATATATAAATGTGATTAAAATAGAATAAATTGATCCCATATATGAGTATAATGGGATTAAATAATAATTTACTGATATATTTATAATTAATGCAAGTAAAAATACTATAAATAATTTTTTATAAGATTTATGTAAATATAAATCTTGTTTTAAAAAGTTCGATATAGTTGTAAGAAATAATATAATAGATAATACAATATAACTTTGCGAAACTTCTAAATAATCATTTTTAGACATGATGGCAATTATTTCTTTTGAATAAAATACCATAAATATCGTTATAGGTAATAATATAACAATAAGCAATTCAAAGATTTTTGAAAATAATAAATATTTTCTTGTTATTCTATTTTTATGATATTTATTTATCTTTGGTAATAAAACCAATGTAAGAGTACTTGCAATAAGTGTAGTCAAAATATTAAAAGGCATATTTGCAAATGAAAATAAAGCAACAGATTTATTTGAATCTAAATAGGATAATAGAAAAATATCAATTACTGTTAATGTATAAATTGCAATTGATGGTAAAAATGTCATTAGTCCAAAATGTAATGCTTCTTTTAAATATAAAAAATCAAATTTAATAAATAATGAAATCTTATGAAATCTTTTATAAAATAAATAAAATAATGTTACTGCTAAAAATGAAATACTTATCATCTTATATTTCATAATATCTTCAACACTAATTATTCCAAAAAATAAAAATGGTATTACCCACAGTATTGCAATTAAAAGATCATAAATACTATATTTAATTGGTTGAGAAGAAAACATTAAATATCTCATAAAAGTTAAAACTAAAGAATAAAATAATATATAATATACAGTATATGTAAAGGCTATTCTATTATCTTTAATATTAAATAATTCTAATAATATATCTTGAATTGGAGTATATAAAATCAATATTAATAAAATAGAGTAAATAAATAATACACTTGTATTTGTAGTAGATATAATTTTAATAATCTTATCATTATTCTTTTCGTTAGTTAGTTTAATAAATAACAATTCTTGTATATTAAATGTAAATATCATAACAGCTAAAGAAATAATTGATGATAATAAAGAGTATACTCCATATTGTTCAACAGGTAATGCTTTTACAATATAAATACTTATAAAAAAACCAACTACCATGGCTGATAATTTTATAAGAAAGGTATATGAAAATTTAGACGACATCAGTATTTATACTTTTAATAAAATTTTTAATTGAGTTTGCAATATTTTCTATATTTACATTATCATCAATTTTAGTACCAGCTCCTGTGAACCAACTTGTATCTCCTTCATAAAGAGATTTAATATAAGATGTAATAAATATTTTATAATCTTCTGCATCAAATTCTTTATCACTATACAGTTCAGCTCTTAAATCTTTTATATTATTTATATATGTTACATTTTTTGATTTATTATAAAAAATATTTCCAAAACTATATACAACTTTTTTAAAGAACATTGCTTCTAATCCGGCTGTTCCATTAATTGTAATAACTGCTTTTGCTTTTTTTATAAGTACTGTTCCTCTTATTGTTGGATCAATTAACTTAATATTTGGTATTTTTTTTAATTTTAAATAGTCTGAATAATTTCTATATCCATAATCTATCACATGATCTTTAACATATAGATAGCACCCTACAGGTAATTGAGATGCAATATTTTCTAATAATTTTATTTGATTTTCATATATCCCATCTGCCCAATACTGAACAACAGCCTCTGGCTCCAAATGCATAGGATAAAAATAAAATTCTTCATCTTTGATAGTATCCCACTTAATGAATTTATAAGCGATTAAATTTATAAATCTTTTTAACTCTTTTCTATGAAATAAAATATAATAGTCAATATTGTTATATATAATATCTTTACTTTTTGTTATCTTATTTTTAATAATTGCTAATTCATTTTTAAGTACTAAAATAAAAGTTTTAAATAAACTTTTATTCAAATTTAATGGTGCAATTGATTTATATTTATTTTCAATAAATTCACTAAATTTTGTTACACTAGTATTATCTATAATATTAGTAGTGTAATATCTATTAAATTCCAAAGATTCTGCATTACTCGAAGATAAAAACATAAAACCATTATTATTTGATGGCAATTTTATCATATCACTGTATATAACATCATATTTTATAGATAGAACTGAAGCTATAAAATTAAAAAATAAAGATGTGGTTTCATGAAACATATAGCTAACATTTTCTTTTTTAAATATATTATCCCAAAATATAAAATATGTATAGGCAATACTATATGCATCATCCAAATTTAATAATTTCAAACCTCTATCAAATTGTATTGATGAATTTAAGTTAAATCTGTTATTTGTATATTTTAAAATAAGTAAATCTAGTTCTTTTAATTCAGTTAATGATGGAGAATATAAATTATTTTTCAAATATGATTGCATATTATATTTGCTTGGTAAATTATATTTAGTTAATAATATATTTTCTTCAAAATTATCATATGGAACATGCAAGCATTCAAAATCATTAATTAAGTGTTTATTTAATTCACCATATTGCTCAGTTAGTCTCATTCTACTAAAAAAAAGAATTTTTTCTTTCACAATGTAAACCCATCATCTACAACAATATTCTGACCATTTACATATTTACTCATATCACTAAGCAAATATACCAAGGTACCTTTTAAATCACTTTTATCCAACATACCTTTATTTAAACACTCTTTTTTATATGCATCTAAAAAATCTTGTGGTTGATTGTCAAATATCCCACCTGGACTTAAAGTGTTAACTCTTATATTCATACCTTTAAAATATTTTGCCATATATTTTGTAAGATGAATCAGTCCTGATTTTATTGCTGCATATTCTACTGGTGTTGTCATATTAGTACCTGCATACACTTCAAACTTTGGAGCTATAATTCCATAAATAGATGATATATTTATGATGTTACCATTTCCTTGGCTTTTAAAGTATTTTGCGAATTGCTGAGATGTAGTAAAATAACCACCTAAATTTAATCCTAAATTTTCTACAAAATCTTCATACTCAACATCAAAAAAATGTCTGGCATAGTTTTTGTTTCTTGGGTATGCATTATTTACTAAAGCATCTATTCTTTTATACTTATTATCAAGGTAATTAATACATTCACCTAATGATTCTTTTGAAGTAATATCAAGATTCACAAAATCTACATTTTGAGTATTTAGCTCTCTAGATAAATTTTCTTTTACCTTATTTCCTACTTCTTCATTTATATCTGCAATTATTGCTATACCATTTTGCTCTACTACTGCTTTTATAAACTCTTGACCTATTAAACCAGCTCCACCTGTGATTACTACTACTTTATTATTTAACATTAAATAATCTCCTTATATAATTCTACTTTTCTATCATTTGTAGTATTAAATTTATTTTTAAATTCATAAGTAAATTCTTTAGAAATATTATATATTTTCATATTTTCTTTTGCTTCAAACTTTACTTCATCTCCATTTGCATCAAATATATTACTACTCTCTTGATATTCTAAATTATTACCATCAATTCCAGTTCTATTTACACCAATTATGAATATTTGATTTTCTATTGATCTTGCTTTTAATAATGTATTCCAATGATCTATTCTTTTTTTAGGCCAATTAGCAATATTAATAACAATATCACACTCTTTAGAATAAGCACTATAAAGTTCAGGAAATCTTAAATCATAACAAATAGTCAATCCAATTTTATAATTCATAAAATTTATGATAGTTAAATAATTACCAGCATTAAAATATTTATTTTCTCCAGCAAAAGAAAACGGGTGTACTTTAGAATATCTACCCAATAACTCACCTTGATTATTAATAAAAATACTCTGATTTAAAGCTTTCTCTCCATCCTTAATAACCATTCCAAAAAGAATTGCTATATTATAACTTTTTGCTAACTTTATAAAACTATTAACTGTTTCACTTTTTTCTAAATCTTCCATTGTTAATTCTATATTTGTAGAAAATCCAGTTAATGTCATCTCTGGAAAGATAATTAATTCAACATTTTTTTGAGAAGATTCAGAAATATAGCGTTCACAAAGTTTTAAATTAAATTGTTTATCTTCCCAAACTTGATTTAGTGAAACAGTAACTATTTTCATTAGTTATATTTCCTAAATACAGGTTTAATTACATCGCCAATAAGATATTTTTCATACCCTTCATCTACAGCTTTTTTGTATACTTCAAATGTTTTTTCTAATGCTTTTTTTGTAACTTCTAATTCTTTTTCACCATGAGCATAACTAATAGCAATCCAAGGCATCATTACACCACTTTTAATCATCTCTTGAGCAAATAAAGTCCTAAGACCTAAAGAATTATTACCATCCTTATCAAAAGTTAAATAGTATGGGCTACATTCAACCCCACCAGCTACAAATTGTTTTTCAATTCCAAATTCTTTTGCTGTATTATTTAATAAGTCTATAAGTTTTTGTCCATAATCCCAAATATGTTCTATCACATTATTTTCTTTTATAAATTTTATAGACTCTACAAAAGCACCAAGACCATTCATCTCTGCACCATGTGTAGTAGATAATAAAAATAGTCTTTCCTGACCTTCTTTTTCTATAGAACCTAGTTGCATTATCTCTCTTTTACCTGCAACTGCTGCTACTGAAAAACCATTTGCCATAGCTTTTCCAAAAGTACAAAGATCAGGAGTAACATCATAATAATGTTGTGCTCCTTTTAAATGCCATCTAAAACCTGTAATCATCTCATCTAGTATAAATACTGCCCCGTATTCATGACATAGTTCTTTTACTTTATTCAAAAAATTATCTTTTGGATGTTCACTTGCTGATGGTTCTAAAATAACACATGCAATCTCAGTTGGGTATTGTTCAAATAGTTTTTCTAAAGACTCTATATTATTATAATTAAAAAGCTTTGTGTTGTCTATGTCTTTTTGAGATATACCTTTTATAATAGGAGTTGAACCAATAAACCAATCATCATAAGAGAAGAATGGTTGCTCTTCGCATCTTGCTACCATCATCCTATTTGTATAAGCACGAGATAATTTAACAGCGGCCGTTGTTGCTGTAGAACCATTCTTTGTAAATTTAACCATATCAACACTATCTATTAAATCGACTAAAAGTTCAGCAGCTTCTAATTCTACTAATGATGGTTTTGTAAGATTATTACCAAATTCCATTTGTTGTAATGCTGCATTATTTATTTGTTCATTTGCATAACCTAAATTTACAGCACGAAGTGCCATACCATAATCTAAATATTCGTTTTCATTTGCATCATAAATATATGCCCCTTTACCTCTTTTTAAAATCTGAGGTGCATTTATTGGATACTGATCATATCCTCTACTATATGTATGTGCTCCACCTGGTATTACTTTTAATAATCTATCTTGATAAATCATTTTTCCCCTCACTAATTTCTTCTAATTTATATAAAGTTTGTAATATCTTGTAATCATCTTCCAGAGTATTTGGATATACTGATTTTTTATTGTCTAATATTAAATCTATACTATTTACAAAATCTCGTACTTCATTTATATATGGTTCTTCTGGATTTATATATCCTGATTCAACTGTACCCTCATCGAATAAAAATTCTTTCCAATCTTTCATATCTGTATTAATATATTTAACACTATTAGAATCAGCACTAAAAACAATTTCTCCTTTAGAACCTAATACTCTAAATTCTCTTACTGCTTTTGGACGAGAAATAACTTCAACAGTTATATTTCCAATTACATTCTCAGGATATTCTAATATACAATGATAAATATCTTCAATATCAGCAGGCATATCTGTTAATTTTCTTCTAACACATGCTAATGGTTTAGAATCACCAAAAATATCGTTAATCCAAGTTAACTCAAATGGTACAATTTCTCTTGCTGCTCCAGTATCTGCATTTGATACATAAAAGTCTTCTATTTTTTCCCAAGGGTGCCAATCTGGTAAATATTGACCAGTATGATAATTAAAATTTAATATTTTTCCTATTTTATCATCATTAATTAATTCTTTAATCTTAATTGATCCTGGATAATATCTCATTGTACATGATGGTGCCATAATAATATTTTTATTAGTTACTTTTTTTGATAATTCTAAAATTTTTTCAGAATCAACAACAGAAGCTTCTATAAAACAATGTATTCCATTATTTTCAGCAAATTGGGCATAATGCATATGGAAATTTGGAGGAGTAGATATCATAAAAGTATCAGGGTTAACTTCACTTATTGCTGTGTCAAAATCATTATATGTAACAATACCATATTCTTCAGCTTCTTTTCTTCTATCATCTCTTAAATCAAATCCAATAACACTTTCTTTATAGCCTAAAGCAATTAAATTTCTTACTCTTCTTTTTCCCATTGAACCTAAACCAATAACTAAAAACTTCATCTTAAATCTCCCATTCATATTTCATTATATTTTCAATTGCTAAAAAATCATACATATCATCAATTTCATAGCATTGATACCTTTTAATCTCATAAAATGTATTTCTTTTTGTATAAAAAGTTTTTTCTTTTAGAAAAGACTTTATTTCTACAATATATGCTACACCGTAAGGAAAATATGCAATGTCATTATCTTGCCGTCTTGTTTTCATTTCTAATTCTTTGCAATAATTAACTAATCTATTATCTTTATTTATTCTTTTCATTATTGAAGGGTGCTCATGAGCCTCCCCAATACTTATAATTGAATCTGAATTATCACTATTAGCTATATTTTCTATCATATTATCTATATCAGTATCTTCTCTAAGTGGTGAAGTGGGTTCAAGTAAAATAATATAATCAAACTCTTTACCTAACTCATCCGTATAGAAATCAATTGTATGCTTTACTGCATCAAATGATGTAGCCGTATCACTTGCTAAATAATCTGGTCTCAAAAATGGTACATTAGCCCCATATTGCTTTGCAATATCTGCTATATTTTGATAGTCTGTAGAAACTACAACTTCATCCAAATACTTACTTTTTAATCCAGCTTCTATACTCCACGCAATTAATGGTTTACCACATAATTCTTTTATGTTTTTACCTGGTAAGCCTTTACTTCCACCACGAGCAGGAATAATAGCTAAAAAACTTTTATCTTTATACATTAAAACACCTCTCCATATTCCACATTTGCCTTCTCATATTCTTCTATTCTTCCAATATCTAGCCAATACTCCCGAATAGGAAAAGACACAGTATTATCACCAGCTTTAATCATCTCATCAAATAGTGTAGGCATATCATAACACTGACCTTTTGGTATCATATCTATGCATGAGCTATCTAGCATATATATCCCAGCACTTACAAAAAAGCTATGTGTTGGCTTTTCTACTATAGAGGCTATTTGACCATTTTCTATATTTACTACCCCATAAGGCACTTGAAAATCATACTCTCTCACACACATAGTAGCTTTTGCATTCTGAGCTATATGAAAGTCCAGCATATTCTCAAAGTTTACATTTGTAAGCAGATCTCCATTCATTACAAAAAATGGCTCTTTTGGTTTTTGTTCATCACTTAGTAGTGCCAATGCCCCAGCTGTTCCCATTCTCTTATCTTCTAGTACATACTCTATATTTGCTCCAAATTTACTACCATCTTCAAAAAAATCTTGAATAATATTTGACTTATATCCTACACACATAATAATATTTACAAATCCATAGCTTACAAACTTTTCTACGATAGTTTGTAGTATTGGCTTACCGCCTACGGGAAGCATTGGTTTTGGAGTAGTGTCTGTAAGTGGTCTTAATCTAGTACCTAATCCACCTACCATTAAGACCACTTTATTATTATGAGCATTTGGTTTTAATAGCTCATCAAGTAATTTTATACTTACTACTCTATTCTCATCATCTACCACTGGTATTTGATATATTTTTTTAGTCGTACATATATTTATAATCTCTTTTTTAGTACTATCTACATGTACTACTGTAGGTGTTTTGAAATATACATTTTCTATACTAGCATTTAGCATCTTACCATCTAGCATAGCTCTTCGTATATCACCATCTGTCACTGTACCTAATAACTTATCTTCACTATCTACTACAATTGCAAATTTTACCGCTCCATCATCTATGATTTGAAGTGCTTTTTTTATAGTTGCATTTATTGTTAGTTTTATTTGATTTATATTTTTCAAGATATTTCCTTTAGCAGCATAAAACTCTCAGCATATTCACATCCAGCAGTAGCTCCTCGAAGTGTTGCTAAGGCTTTTAAGTTTCTTTCACTTCTAGGAAAAGGATGTTCTGCTATTTCACTTTCAAAGACTTTCATGATTTCAATTTTTTTATCCATATATTCACTAATATTGACAAATATATTTGGTATAAAACTATCTTCTTTTGTACTAGGTGCAAATTCAGTTTCACTCAAAGTTTCTATCATATAAATCTTTTTTATAAATGGATAACGAAATGATTTAGTACATGAATAAGCAGCTTCAAATATCTTTCTATGATCACTATGTACATCACCTTTAAAAGGTAAATAAATTATATTTGGTTTAACATCATTTATAACTTTTGATATCTTACCTATAAGCTCACTCATACTATATTCATCTACTTGCATTGTTTTAAGTTTAAGATTATTAACAGTATCAAAACTATAAAGATTTGATACTTTTTTAATCTCATCTTGTCTAGTATCATAATAATCATTATTTTTATCAATATCTGTACAAATTAACCAATGTATTTCATCACCATTTGCTTTATGCTTAAGCATAGTTCCTCCACAGCCTAATGTTTCATCATCAGGATGTACTGCTATTATTAAAACTTTATTCATAAGTATTCTCCCACTTTTGGTAATTCTTTAAATTCGTGTTCTATCAACTTAATCGTATTATCATATGTTTTTACTAAAATATGATTGTCATTTATTTCTAAAATTTTACCTGGTTCTATATTTGGTAATTCTATTTTTACAACTTCACTTTTCCATATAGTTATATCTTTACCTTTATAGACTACATTAGCCCCTATATATGGTTTTGTTAATGCTCTAATTAGATTATAAATTGCATCACTACACATTCTAAAATCTATTTTACCATCTTCTTTTCCTCTTTTTCTCCAATTATTAGATAATGAATGATCTTGTTTAATTCGTTTATAATTACCATTTTTAAATTGATCAACAAAGATTTCAATTTGATTTAATGATAAATCAATAACTTTTTTATAAAGAGTTTTTGCATCATCGTGATAGTCTATTGAAAAATATTCTTGAGATAATATATCACCATCATCTGCACCTTCCTCCATAAAAAAGAAAGTAGAAGCACTTCGAGAAAGTCCTAAAGCTAAAGCCCAAATCAGTGGATGTCTTCCTCTATTTTGAGGTAATGCAGCAGGATGATATCCAATTACTCCCATAGGTGCTAATGTTAATAATTCTTTTTTAATTAAAGAAGACCAACCAAAACAAAAAATAATATCTGGTTCTAATTTTTTAATCCATTCAATATTTTCTATAGAATTAATATTATCAATATATTTAATAGGAATATTATTTACCCTACATAATGGAGTTAAATCTGCAAAATCACTATTAAATGATGACTTTTCTTTTGTACATACCCCTACAATATTAGCATTAATATTTATTAACTTCTCTATAGCTTTCAATGAAAATTCTACAGTTCCAATAAATAGTATGTTCATATATTTACCTTTACATCATAAAATGATTTTTTTAAGATATTATTTAAATCTATATCTTTTATCACTTCTTTGATTTTTTTACTAGCTCCACCTGTACCATATGGATTTAATATATTTGATAAAATAATTTTAAATTCATCTGAATATAATTTTTCAAATGCTTTTGAAATATCATTTATATTTGTACTACATGATATAACACTATCAGCCATTATACGGCCTTTTTGTCTATCTCCAATATTTATTGTCCCTATTTTAAAGCTAGGTGCTTCAATCAGTCCACTTGAGCTATTACCAACCATAGCATCTACATATTGTAATGCACTTAAGTATCTTAATTGTCCTAAAGATGTAAACTCTACAGATTTGTGTCTGTTGTTAGCTACATAATCATCTATCATGCTATTTATAACTCTTCCATCTGTATCACTATTCGCTTTTGTAAATATTATATTTGTATCATCTAATGTATCAAGTGCATCAAGTAAATTCTTGAATTGTTCTTTAGCTGTAGAAGCTTCTAAAGTTACAGGATGAAAAGTAACTAATATATTTTTTTTATTTAATTTGAAATTAATAGATTTTTCAAAGTCTTCTTTAGTTAATAATTTTAATTTCTTAATATTATCAATACCTAATCCACCAACATTAAATACTCTACTTGGTTGTTCTCCTAATTGAATAACTCTATTTTCATATTCTTTGGTAGCGACAAAATGAAGATGACTCATTTTAGTAATACTATGTCGAATTGATTCATCAATTAATCCTTCTGTTGCTTCTCCACCATGTAAATGAGCAATAGGAATATTAGCTATCATAGCAACACTAACAGCACTAAATATTTCATATCTATCTCCTAGCACTACTAATATATCAGGATTTAATTCTTCGTAAGCTTCTGCAAAAGATATTTGAGCTAATCCCATAGATTTAGATATACCTACTGATGTATCACTTGAAAGTAACATCTCTATTTTCTTATCTATTTTAAATTCTTTTTCTATAGTTTTATAAGTGAGTCCAAATTCAGGGCTAAGGTGCATACCTGTTACTATAACTTGAAGTTCTAAATCTTTATCAGATTCTGTCTCTTTCATTAGCCAATACAATAAACCATATTCAGCACGAGTACCAGTAACTATACATATTTTTCTTTTACTCATATTAACTCTTCCACATCGTAATCTTTACTTGCAATAGTTCCTACAACTTCATCCCATCTCATAGGATTAATTCCATTTCCTGGTCTTTTAATAGCTAAATTTTCTTCTGTAAAAATCTCACCTTTTTTAATATATTTTGATGTTACTATTGATTTTCTAACCACTTTAATATTTGGTATTTCACTTTTACTTGGTTTTTTGATACTACTACCAAGTGCTAGTTCAATATTTCTTATAGCTTTAACCATAGCTTTTAATTCATCTGGTTCTAAACTAGCCTTGTGATCTGGTCCTTCCATAGTATTATCTAAAGTGAAGTGTTTTTCAATACAACTAGCACCCATAGCCACAGCTGCTATATCTACTTCAATTCCTAAAGTATGGTCACTATATCCATAAGCTATATCAAATGTATTTCCAATAGTCTTCATAGCTTTTAGATTTACATCTTCCATAGGTGTAGGATACATAGTATTGGCATGAAGTACTGTAATATTTTCTTTTGTAGTTCCAGCTTTATATAGTACATCTAGTGCATCTTCTATCTCACCTATATCTGCCATACCAGTGGATAGTATTACTTTTTTATTTAAAGAGCCAATATGTCTTAAATATGGTAGATTTGTAATCTCTCCACTTGGTATCTTAAATATCTCTAATCCTAGATCACTTAATAAATCTATACTATCATGATCAAATGGAGTTGAAAGAAACATTATATTTCTAGAGTTACAATACGATATAAGTTCATGATGAGTATCTAGATCTAGTTCTAGTTTTTTTAGCATATTGTATTGGTTATCATCACTATCATTCATATTTTCAGATTGATAATCAGCTTTTTTAGCATCTTTACTTACTAAGTTTGATGCTTTAAATGTTTGGAATTTTACTGCATCTACACCTGCGTCTACAGCTGCATCTATTAGCTTTTTTGCTAATTTTATAGAGCCATTATGATTTACACCCGCTTCTGCTATTATAAATACTTTTTTATAAATCAAATTATTGTTATAATGTGTCATTTTACTACACTCCCAGCTTTTATAAAGCTATTATTTTTAATAGTTATATACTCTTTTGTAGTTGCATTGCTACCTACAAAAGTGTTTTGTTCTACTACTACGCCACCATTGATAATAACACCTGTACTTATATGGCAATTATCTTCTATTGTTGTATCATGCTCAATAAGTGCTTTAGTATTTATGATACAATTTTGACCTATTTTTACATTTGTATTTACTAAAGTATGATGATGTATTACCGTTCCTTGCTCTATATTTGCATATTTTGATACATAAGCAATTGGTGAAATTATTGTAGGTATATTGTATCCTATAGATTTAATCAGATTAAATAACTTAACTCTTAAACTATTTGATTTGATTTGCCCTACTGTTACTATTGCATATTTATAAGTGTTAAATAACTCTTCCAAATCATCATCACAAGCTATCACTTTGTAGTCCAAAATTCTTGTACCAATTAATTCTTTTTTATCAATAATACCTGCAATTTTATATTTACCTTCTTGTTCTATTACATCAATCACACTATGACAATGTCCACCACCACCAATTAGAAGTATTTCAGGTTTATTTTGCATCTATTTTACCTTGTGAGTATTTTAATAATAACTGTAATTGTTCTATTGCAATTTTATTTAATCTTTTCAATCTATCTTGTGGTTTTAAACCTTGCTTTATAAACTCTGCATTTAGACTTTCTAAATTAGCCAATACTACAAGCTGTTCTACACTTGTATAATCTCTAATATTACCTTTTTTATCTTGATTTAATTCACGCCATTGTTTAGAAGCTATTCCAAATAATGCTATATTTAATAAATCAGCTTCATTTGCATAAATAAAATTTATGTTATTTTTTGATATATCTAAAGGTATTAGATTATTTTTAATAGCATCAGTATGAATATGATAGTTCATCTTTACTATAGTTCGTTTTATATCCCATCCAAGCTGTTGTTTATCTATCTCATCATTTTTAAGTCTTTGGAACTCTTTGATTAAAAAGAGTTTAAATTCTGCACTAATCCAAGAAGCAAATTCAAAAGCTATATCTTTATGTGCATATGTTCCACCATATCGACCAGCTTTGCTAATAATACCGATTGCACTTGTTTTCTCTATCCATTTTGAAGGAGAAAGTGTAAAACTATTTAATCCCGCTTCATTTTTAAAGGCATCGAATTCGACCCCTTTAAAATTTTCATTATTTATTTTTTCCCACAATCCTATAAACTCGATAGTATTTTTATTTCTTAGCCAGTTTTTTACTACATCTTTTGGTTCATCTGGATTTTTACTTCTAGCTATATCTGTTAATGATACATAATCCATTTTATCAATCTCTTTTATTGATACCTTTATATCTTGGACAATTATTTTATTTGACATTTAAACAACCACACTACTTGTAATATTAACTACTCGTTCTTCTAAGTATTTTGAATTACTAAGGTCTGTAGATTGAGCATCTTTAAACATCTCTAATTCATTCATTAGTTTCCATATTGGTCGTGTCATTATGCCATTTTTATTGGTAAATTCAAGAAACTCATCTCGTATAGTTTTGTCTTTTAATATCACGGCTTGTAGCCAATAATTTGATTTACTATCTTTTGGCTCTTTTATGAAATCTATATCATCATATGAACTAAAAAACTCTTCATATTTAGAAGCTAAATCTCTTTTATTTTCTACAAATTTATCTAACTGTTCCATCTGAGCAACTAAAAGTGCAGCATTTAAGTTTGGCATACGGTAGTTGTACCCTATCATATCATGTCTATATTCATAAGGATGTGGTATTTTGGCAGTAGTTGTTAGATGTTTAGCTTTTTTTGCTAGATCTTCATCATCTGTGACAATCACTCCACCACCACCTGAAGTTATTATTTTATTTCCATTGAAACTAAAAGCAGATATTTTTCCAAAAGTTCCTGTATGTTTATCACCATAATATGTACCTAAGCTTTCTGCACTATCTTCTACTAAAGCTATATTCCATCTATCACATATATCTTTGATCTCTTGTATTTTACAAGCATGACCAAATGTATGCATAGGTACACAAGCTTTTATAGTTTTTTTAGTAGTTTTATTAATACATCTATTATCTTTGATTTCACAATTGTTTTCTAAAAACTCTTTTAAAGATTTTGGACTCAAACCCATTGTATCAAAATCCACATCCACAAATATAGGCTTTGCCCTTATATAGTCTATAGCATTACATGTAGCTATAAATGTAAGTGGTTGAGTGATCACTTCATCATCTTTTTTAACATCTGACAATATAAGTGAAATATGTAAAGCACTTGTACCATTAACTGTAGCAATCGCGTATTTACTACCTACTTTTTGGGCAAATATCTTTTCAAACTCATCTACATATTTACCTACACTTGATACAAATGTACTATCAATGCAATCATTTAAATATTTTTTCTCATTTCCTATAAATCTAGGCTCATGAAGTGGTAAAAAGTCTGTAGTGTTATAAATGTTTTGTATAAATTTTATTAACTTATCCATCCACAGCCTCCAGCTATGCTAAAGCATATAGCTTCTGGTTTCAATCCTAAAAGAGTGAAACTATTCACTCTTTTTATACGGTTCTCACATTTTACCATCAAGATATCTCCCAGTTTCTTTATGTCCAAAATCAGGTATAAGAGTGAAAAACTCTTTTACTATTTGTTCTTTTGTCCAAGATAGATTTTGTTTATATGATTTGATTGTATTTTCAAAAGAGTTTAATAACTCTTCATCAAAATCTACTTCATTTTTAATAACACCAAGGTTTGTAAATCTTTCCATATCAAGAGTCTCAGCATCTGTAAAAAACTCTTCAAAATCTTTCTCCCCTGTAGTGTCACTCCCAGTGAAAAGACATGGCCATTTTCCTTGAGTAGGTAAAGTTTTGGCTAATTCTCTTGCTTCATCTTCACTCTCACAAAGGTATGGTTCATAACCTTTTGCTTCAAGATATTTTATAGCAATATCTGCAAATGAGATAAGATCCAAATCTTCACTTAGTTTAGGGAAGAATATATCTCTATTTTCTCCAAAGATACAAGACATAAGACAAAGCTCACCACTCTCTTGTGGAGTTACAAAGTATCTTTTTATATCATTTGGTGCTACTATTGGTTGATTTTTTTCTATTCGCTGATTAAAGCCATGAAGAAGTGATCCATCACTAAAAGCAACATTTGCAAATCTTGCCATAGATACTTTCATATCAAGCGAATTTCTATGTACAAACATCTCCATTATTCTTTTTGATGCACCCATCATATTCACAGGATTTGCCGCTTTATCAGTGCTTACACAAAAGTATTTTTTAGTTCCGTTTTGTACTGATTGTTTGATAGTTTTATCTGTATTGAAAATATTTGTCTCAATCATTCTTATAAGTGTATATGGATCTTTTTCACTTCGCACATGCTTTAAAGCTGATAGATTAAGTACATAGTCATATTTACCATCTGCTTTAATAAATGCATCATATTCTAAGCTTCCAATATCAAGTGCAAATGTAGCAAACTTACCATCTATATATCCAAATGAACTTCTTATATCACGAACAAGTTCAACCATGTTATTTTCAGAAATATCAACCACATGTAATTTGTTAGGATTTCTTTTAAATATCTCTTTTGTCACTGCTTGACCAATACTCCCAGCTGCTCCAATTACTAAAAATGATGAAGAAGATACTATAGATTTTAGTTCTTCTTCATTGTTTTGTATATCATTTTTTAATAATGGTTTTGTTCTACCTATTAGGTTTAAAATGTTCATTTATTGATTCGCTCCATATTTCTCTAAATACCACTCAATAGTCTTAACAATACCACTATCAAAATCTTCATCAGCTTTCCAGTCAAGTTCATTTTCTAGTTTTGTTGCATCTATGGCATATCTTCTATCATGTCCTGCTCTATCTTCTACGAAAGCTATAAGTTCTTTGTATGATTTCTCTGCTGGTACTTTTTCATCCAAGATAGAGCAAATAGTATCTACTATTTTAAGATTTGTTCTTTCGTTTCTTCCACCTATATTATATACATTTGCTTCTTTACCTATATGATATATAAGATCAATTCCCTTACAGTGGTCAAGTACATAAAGCCAATCTCTTATATTTTTACCATCGCCGTATATTGGTATGCTTTCACCTGCTAATGCTTTTCTTATAATTGTAGGTATTAGTTTCTCATCGTGTTGTTTCGGTCCATAGTTGTTTGAACAATTAGTTATAATTGTATTCATACCATATGTTTCTTGGTATGATCTTACGATCATATCACTAGATGCTTTTGATGCTGAGTATGGAGAGTTTGGAGCATATGGTGTCTCTTCTGTGAAAAGGTCTGTTTCGTTTAGTGTTCCATATACTTCGTCTGTAGAGATATGGTGAAAACGAGGTAGCATATTATTTGCCGAGGATAAATCCTCGGTTCCAGGCACGACTGAAGTCGAGCACCCAGAATTATCAGACCCAAGATATCTTTCTTTGTAAGTGAATGGCTTATCCATCCAGTACTTGTATGCTACATCTATTAATGTAAATGTACCATTTACATTTGTCTCTATGAACACTCCTGGATTTTTGATAGAGTTATCTACATGTGATTCTGCTGCGAAGTGAATTACACCTTGGATATCATATTCAGTGAATATAAACTCTACTAAGTCTCTATTACAAATATCACCTTTAATGAACTTGTATCTAGAATTAGACTCACACTCTTTTAGGTTTTTCAGGTCACCTGCATATGTAAGTAGGTCTAGGTTCACTAAGTTATATTGCGGGTACTTATCTAAGAAATATGGTACGAAATTAGATCCTATAAATCCTGCACATCCTGTTACTAATATTGTTTTATTATCCATTTAATACCTTTACTTCATAGTCTTTATATGTTTGATATAGTTTTTGTTTAAATTCATTATCAAATTCGACTAATTCATTGCTAGTTTCTTTAAATTCATTTATATAATCTACTACTTCACCAAGTGTAGTATCATAAATATACTTCGGTTCTTTATATAGTTTAGAGTTATTAGTTTTAAGATTTTCTAAGAATTCTTTTACAATATCTTGAACATAAACATAATGCATCTCTATACTTCTATCAAATACATTTACATCAAGGTTATTTATACTATTATAAATCCAAGTAGATATCACAGAATTATAATTTGCTTTACAACCTTCTCCAAAAACATGAGGTAATCTATAAATAGAACATTGAATCTTATTATTTATACTATATTCTTCAATAGTCTTTTCTGATACACGCTTACTCTTACCATATTCATTTTTTAATAGTTTAGCATGAATTGTAGAAGCCAATAAAATGGGAATTTTTTTACCTAATTTTTCCAAAATATCAACTATACTTTTGGTTAATATTGCATTTGATTTATTAAAATCATCTTCAGAGCTATCTGGTCTTACTTCACCAGCTAAATGAAAAATAAAATCACTTTTTTTAATTAAATTTTCTAAATCATTTAATGTATTATCTCTTGTAAATGTTAGAATATTAATTTCATTATTATTAGTTAGATATTGTATTAAATTTTTACCTACAAATCCATTACTACCTGTGATTAAAATATTATACATATAGATTCAGTCCATAATCAAATATATTATCAGTATCTTTGATATCATTTAGTTTTGGCTGTACTTTATCTTTGGCAGATAGATTTAATGCATCTTTATTTAATATCCAGTCAATAGCTAAAGCTTCATCATCAAAAGCAATTCCTCTATCACACTCAGGGCTATAGTAATTATCTACTTTGTATGCGAATACTGTATCATCTTCAAGCACTACAAATCCATGAGCAAAACCTCTTGGTACTAGTAGTTGTTTTTTATTATTTGCACTTAGCTCTACTGCTACATGCTGACCAAATGTAGGTGAGTTTTTTCGTATATCTACTGCTACATCTAGTACTCTACCTTGTATCACCCTTACTAGTTTAGTTTGAGCATGTGGAGCTAGCTGATAGTGAAGTCCTCTTAGAACTCCTTTAGATGATTTAGATTCATTATCTTGACAGAAGTTTATCTTGTAGCCAAGAAACTCTTCAAGCTTATCAGCTCTAAAAGTCTCTACGAAGTAACCTCTATCATCTCCATGAACCTTTGGTTCTACTATGATTACATCTGATATTTTAGTTCGTGTAAATTGCATTACCAAACTTTCTTTTCATTAGCTCTTCTAATCAAATATTGACCATATTGGTTTTTTAGTAAAGGTTGAGCTAATTGAAGAAGTTGTTCTTTTGAGATATATCCCATCTCAAAAGCTATCTCTTCAAGACATGCTACTTTTAAAGATTGTCTGTTTTCAATAGTTTGTATAAACATAGATGCTTCTAATAGTGATTCATGAGTACCAGTATCTAGCCATGCATATCCTCTACCCATTAGCTCTACTTTTAGTCTATTTTCTTCTAAGTAGTCTTGGTTTAGAGTAGTTATTTCAAGTTCTCCACGATCTGATGGTTTTACTAGTTTTGCTTTTTGTACTACATCATTTGGATAGAAATACAATCCTACTACTGCATAGTTTGATTTTGGTTCAGTTGGCTTTTCTTCAAGAGATGTTACTACACCATCTTCATTAAACTCTGCTACACCATATCTCTCTGGATCTTTTACATAGTATCCAAATACAGTAGCTTTGTTTTCATCTGTAGCATTTTTAACGGAAGTTGATAATAGCTCTGTAAGTCCATGTCCGTAAAAGATATTATCTCCTAATATTAGACATACATCATCATCCCCTATGAACTTTTCACCCAAGATAAATGCTTGAGCCAATCCATCAGGACTAGGTTGAACAATATAAGAAAACTTCATACCTATATCACTACCATCACCTAGAAGTTTTTCAAAGTTTGGTAAATCATCTGGAGTAGAAATAATAAGCACTTCAGTAATACCTGCAAGCATTAATACTGATAGTGGGTAATATATCATTGGTTTATCATAGATTGGTACTAATTGTTTAGATACCCCTTTTGTAATAGGATACAGTCTTGTACCTGATCCTCCTGCTAATATTATACCTTTCATTTTACATCTCTCCTTTATTGCTTAATTTGTTTGTATAAAACTCTATACCATTTAATAAACTCACCTATGCCATCCGTAAGTGATGTATCTGGTTTGTATCCAAAGTCATCTATTAGTCCACTAACATCTGCGTATGTAGATTCTACATCTCCATCTTGCATTGGTAAGAAGTTTTTAGTAGCTTTTTTATCTAATGCATTTTCTATAGTCTCTATAAATTTCATTAAGTTTACTGGAGAATTATTTCCAATATTATAAATGTTATAAGGTGATGGATTGTTAATCACCTTAACTATGCCATCCACTATATCATCTACATAAGTAAAGTCTCTTGACATTTTACCATGATTAAATACTTTTATAGCTCTATCATTAAGTATTGCATCTGTAAATAACATAGGTGCCATATCTGGTCTACCCCATGGTCCATAAACAGTAAAAAATCTAAGTCCTGTTGTTTGGATATTATAAAGGTGGCTATATGTATGAGCCATTAGTTCGTTTGATTTTTTAGTAGCTGCGTATAGTGATACTGGTGTATCTGTTTGATCTGTAGTTTTAAATGGCTGTTCTTTATTTAATCCATACACAGATGAACTAGATGCATAAGATAAATTTTTTACAT
>Ga0233437_1002615_pt1 | contig 26409 bp, 23 predicted proteins | sample SI_122_August201_FD_182714 | JGI IMG/M metagenome (GOLD analysis project Ga0233437, IMG submission 182714) | Seawater microbial communities from Saanich Inlet, British Columbia, Canada - SI_122_August2016_200_MG | ecosystem: Environmental > Aquatic > Marine > Inlet | place: Canada: British... | reverse complement strand
CTCTATATAGTTGTTTTTCATTTGGTTTTATCACCACTCATTGTAACCAATGGGGGCCAGACACGCTTCTAATTTTGGCCTGTGTAGCCTGTAATTCAACTCAGTTGGGGAGTTTTGCAATTACCTCCTGGGCATCTTCCAAATAATCTTACGGTCACCAATATCAGAGCAGGGAATTCGAATTCACGGAACCCCGTACTGGCTTCGTTCGCTTATCAGATTATCCCTTATCGAGGGTTTGGGTCAGGGATTTTACGTGCCTTGGAGAGTCACCCCGCTATCGATTTTGTTGATGATCGTGAGGGTAATCTCTTTAAGTGCATCATTAAGCGATGATTACTCTTCTCCTCTTACCCCGTAAGTCGCCATACCGGTAGTGTTATAGCCACCATCGACATAAGTAATCTCACCGGTCATGCCGGATGCCAGATCAGAACAGAGGAATGCACCCACATTACCCACCTCATCAATGGTGACGTTGCGGCGTAGTGGCGAGTTCTTCTCGGAGTAGTCGAGCAGCAGGTTAAAGTCACCGATGCCTTTTGCTGCCAAAGTCTTGATCGGACCGGCAGAGAGGCCGTTGACACGAATCTGGTCGGGCCCAAGGTCAGCAGCCAGTGCGCGTACGCAGGCCTCTAGGCTGGCCTTTGCCAATCCCATTATATTGTAGTGGGGGATGGAGCGGATGGCTCCAAGATAGCTCAGAGTGAGCATAGAGCCATTGCGTCCCGCCATCATCGGCAGTGCCTCACGAGCCAGTGCAGCAAAGCTGTAGGAGCTGATGTCGTGCGCAATCATGGAACCTTCACGTGTCACAGAATCAACAAAGCGACCATCGAGTTCACCTTTGGGGGAGTAGGCGACGGAGTGGACTAGGCAATCCAATCCATCCCAATGCTCGGCCAGAGTTTTGAAGGTGTTGCTGATATCTTCATCACTACCGACATCACAAGGGATCGCAATGTTGCTGTCCAGTTCTGCCGCAAATTTTTGCGCACGCCCCTGCAACTTCTCCCCCTGATAGGTGAGTGCAATCTCCGCACCTTCACGGTGCATCGCCTTGGCAATACCCCAGGCAATAGAGCGGTTACTGGCAACGCCGATGATCAGTGCTTTTTTACCCTGCATGAAACCCATGACAAATCCTCTTCCAATATTCTCTAAATGTAATGTTGAGTAATTCTGATATGATTCAGGCCATCCAAAAGACCTTACTGAATGGCGAATATTCTACACAGACAACGTGAATAGTAACAGGGTAAAAAGATGCGGAATATCAAAATGGCTACTTGCAGCTCTGTTGTATGGCCTGTTTCCGCTGTTGGCTTCGGCAAACTGGAATAGCCCCTACTCAGAGGAGGGGGTGGAATCGCAAGTGCTCTACTCCTCTTTTTCAGGTCGTCCCAAACATTTGGATCCGGCGCGCTCCTACAGCTCCAATGAGTACACCTTTATCGGGCAGATTTATGAGCCACCGTTGCAGTACCACTATCTGAAGCGACCTTATCAGTTGGAACCACTGGGGGCGGTAGAGATGCCGAAGGTCACCTACCTAGATCAACAGGGAGATCCACTGCCAAAGGATGCTTCAATCGAGCAGATTGTCTACTCACTCTATGAAATTACCCTTCGAGAGGGGGTACAGTACCAACCTCATCCCGCTTTTAGTCCTGTGGATGAGGTGCTATTGGACCGCATGGAGCAGTTGAGTGACTTTCCACAGCCGGGAAGTCGTACCCTCACTGCAGATGACTACATCTATCAGATTAAACGTCTGGCTCACCCCGCAATTCACTCACCGATTTTTGGGTTAATGACAGAGTATATTGTTGGCCTTCAGGGGTTACGGGATCAGCTTAAAGAGGCTCGCAAGGAGAGTCCTGAACAGTGGCTTGACCTGCGAAAATTCCCTCTGGAGGGGGTGGAACGGGTTGATGAACAGACTTATCGCATCAAAATCAAAGGGAAATACCCGCAATTTCTCTATTGGCTGGCGATGCCATTCTTTGCTCCGATGCCGTGGGAGGTCGAGCAGTTTTATGAAAGGCCGCAATTAAAACAGAAGAACATTACGCTGGACTGGTACCCGGTAGGGACAGGCCCCTTTATGCTCACAGTCAATAACCCCAATCGAAAAATGGTGCTGGAGCGTAACCCCAATTACCATGCGGACTTCTACCCGAACGAAGGTGAGGCGACTGATCAGGCACAGGGGTTGCTGGAAGATGCCGGTCAACCCATTCCGTTCCTGGACCGTATAGAGTTCAGTCTTGAGAAAGAGACCATTCCGTACTGGAACAAGTTTCTCCAAGGCTATTATGATGCCTCGGGCATTAGTTCAGACAGCTTTGATCAGGCCGTTCAACTCTCCGGCAGTGGTGAGGCGCAACTGACCCCCGAAATGGAACAACAGGGGATGCGCCTGCAGACCTCGGTCTCTACCTCAATCTACTACATGGGGTTTAATATGGCAGATCCTGTGGTTGGTGGGACGAGTGAACGGGCACGCAAGCTGCGTCAGGCTATCTCAATTGTGGTTGATTACGAAGAGTACATCTCAATCTTTGCCAATGGGCGGGGTATACCGGCACAAGGGCCGTTACCCGCCGGGATATTTGGTCATCAAGCCGGAGAAGCGGGGATTAATCCAACCGTCTACCGTTGGCAGCAGGGTAAACCGGTGCGGCGCTCTATTGATGAAGCAAAGGCGCTGCTGGTTGACGCGGGTTACCCCAATGGACGAGATGCCGAGAGTGGTAAACCGCTCACCCTCTATTTTGATGTGACCGCCAGTGGACCTGACGATAAGGCAAGGATGGATTGGTACCGTAAACAGTTTGAGAAGATTGATCTGCAACTGGTGATCCGTAATACCGACTACAATCGCTTTCAGGACAAAATGCTCAATGGGAGTGCGCAGATCTTTCTCTGGGGGTGGAATGCAGACTATCCCGATCCAGAGAACTTCCTTTTTCTGCTCTATGGTCCCAACGCCAAGATGGAAAAGAATGGAGAGAACGCCGCCAACTACAGCAACCCTGAGTTTGATCGACTGTTTGAGCAGATGAAGAATATGGAGAATAGCCCCGAACGACAGCAGGTAATCCATCAGATTATGGCAATCTTGCAGGATGATGCACCATGGCTCTGGGGATTCCATCCCAAGAATTTTGGTCTTTACCACCGCTGGTACCGTAATACCAAACCTAACCTGATGGCGAACAATACCCTCAAATACGCGCGGCTAGATCCTGTGGAGCGTAACAAAATGAGAAAAGAGTGGAACGACCCAGTGCTGTGGCCACTGTGGGGAGGAGGACTATTGATGATGGCGCTGGTGGTGCCGGCATGGCTGGGAATTCGTCGTAAAGAGCGGCAGTCGTTGCGGGTAGAGGTGAAGTAGGATGCTGAACTATATCCTGCGCCGTATCCTCTATGCCATCCCGATTCTGGTGGGGGTTAATCTGATCACCTTCTTCCTCTTCTTTGTGGTCAATACCCCGGATGATATGGCACGGATGCAGCTGGGAATGAAGCATGTCACTCCAGAGGCGATTGATAACTGGAAGCAGGAGCGGGGTTATGATCGTCCGCTGTTTTGGAATGATGCTGCCGCTGGTGCAGGGCAGGCGACAGAAACCCTGCTCTACAGCGAATCGACCAAGCTGTTCCGCTTCGATTTCGGGGTGGCCGACGATGGACGTGATATCGGAGGTGATATCCGTGAACGTATGGGACCCAGTCTGGCCATTGCGGTACCCACTTTTATCCTCGGGCTGATGGCCAATATCACCTTTGCTCTGTTGATGGTCTTTTTTCGTGCCACCTACCTTGAACTCTCCGGCGTGGTGTTAACGGTTGTATTGATGTCGATCTCCGGCCTCTTCTACATCATTGGAGGACAATTTGTGGTGGGTAAACTGATGCACCTGGTGCCGATCTCCGGCTACGAGAGTGGGTTGGATGCCTTCCGGTTTGTACTTTTGCCGGTGGCGATTGGGGTGATCTCCGGTATCGGTTCCGGAGTACGCTGGTATCGCACTATTTTTCTGGAAGAGATGGGGAAGGATTATGTACGTACGGCCCGTGCCAAGGGGCTACCCGAAGGACGGGTGCTGTTCCACCATGTGCTGCGTAACGCAATGATCCCCATTCTGACCGGGGCTGTGGTGGTACTGCCATTGCTGTTTATGGGGAGTTTGATTACTGAATCCTTTTTCGGGATTCCCGGTCTGGGAAGCTACACCATTGAGGCGATCAATGCACAGGACTTTGCCATTGTACGGGCGATGGTCTTTCTGGGGGCAGTACTCTATATCATAGGGCTGCTTTTGACCGACCTCTCTTATACCTTGGTAGATCCCAGGGTGAGGCTCTCATGAGTGCTCTCTATGCATTAGTGGGTGCCAAGCCACTCTTTCTCTGGACTGATCTGTTGATCTGGTTACTTGTAGCCGTGATTCTGTTTGGTGTCTCCTATACCCGCAAACGTCCCCACCTGTTGGCACCGTGGCATCGGGTGGCACGCAGTCGTTTGGCCATGGGGTCTTTGGTGGTGCTACTGGTCTATGTGGTGATTGGCCTGCTTGACTCAATCCACTATCGTCCTGCACTGGAACAGAGTGAACCGGGTGATGAGATCCACTATGCAGTTGAGGCACGTACAGTGCTTGATTGGTTAGTCGGTGACCTGCGTGAAGCGAGCGAGAAGAGCTACTCCGCACCGATGGCGACACACCTCTATAGTCGTGAAAATGTAGAAGGAGAGCAAGGTGTTACGCAGCGAGACTATCCTCGTCTGAAATATGGGGGCAACCACCTGCAAGATCCGCAGCAGCGTAGTGGCGATATTACCCAATCTCTGTTGTTGGGTAGTGTGCAGGGGCTGTTGCTCTGGTCGTTAATTGTGCTGATGTTGGTGCTCTGGCTACGGTATCGAAAAGGCGGTTCGCCGCTCCAACGGATCGTCACTCTGCTGCGTGGTCATGCAGATGTGAGTGAGAAGCAGCCTCTTCCCTGGCCAACGATCCTCTGGGTGACTGCGCTGGTTTCTGTGTTGTTGATGATGGCGATCCAGCTGGGGGTGAAATACCATATTCTCGGTACCGATAAAGTGGGACAGGATGTCTTTTATCAGGCAGTAAAGAGCATTCGTACCGGCTTGGTGATTGGTACCCTCACCACCTTGATCATGCTCCCTTTTGCAGTGATGTTGGGAATTATGGCGGGCTATTTCCGTGGCTGGATAGATGACCTGATCCAGTACACCTACACCACACTCAACTCAATCCCCGGCGTACTGTTGATCGCAGCTGCAATTTTGATGATTCAGGTCTATATTGATAATAATGCACTCCTATTTGAGACCACCGAAGAGCGCTCGGACCTGCGTTTGTTGTTCCTCTGTATTATCCTCGGGGTCACCAGCTGGACAGGTCTCTGCCGACTGCTACGTGGTGAAACTCTGAAACTGCGAGAGATGGACTACATTACCGCATCCCACGCCTTCGGAGTGAGTCATCTGCGCATTATTACCCGTCATATTCTGCCGAATGTAATGCATGTGGTATTGATCTCGGTCGTGCTCGACTTCAGTGGGCTGGTACTGGCTGAAGCGGTACTCTCCTATGTCGGGGTTGGGGTCGACCCCACTATGCATAGCTGGGGCAATATGATCAATGGGGCACGACTGGAGATGGCGCGCGAACCGGTGGTGTGGTGGACCTTGCTGGCCTCTTTCCTCTTTATGTTTGTATTGGTGTTGGCTGCAAACCTCTTTTCCGATGTGGTACGAGAGGCGTTTGATCCAAGAGTGCAGAGTCGGGGAGAGAGATTTTGAATGCAAAATCTGAAAACCGATCGATGCAAGGTGGAGCAACATCGCAAAGTGGAGCAACAAACTTGACTCAATCTCCACTGTTGAGAATAGAAAATCTGCAGGTCTGGCTATCGAGTCGACAACAGACGGTTCGTGCAGTAGATGGCATCTCGTTACAGATAGAGCGTGGTGAGACCTTTGCGCTGCTTGGTGAGTCGGGGTGTGGTAAATCGATGACCGCACTCTCCATTATGCAACTGCTGCCCGAAGTTGCTCTTAAACGGGCCAGTGGTGAGATATTGCTGGAAGGGGAGTCACTGCTAGACCTCTCGGAGCGACAGATGCGTAATGTGCGCGGTGGCCGGATTGCAATGATCTTTCAGGAACCGATGACCTCACTCAATCCGGTGATGACGATTGGAGAACAGGTGGGAGAGGTGCTCCGACATCACCAGAAATTGCGCGCAAAGGCAGAGCAGCAACAGGCGATTCAGTTGCTGGAGGATGTAGGGTTGCCTAACCCGCAACAGCGCATTCACGACTATCCTCATCAGCTCTCGGGTGGAATGAAACAGCGGGTGATGATTGCCATTGCATTGGCTGGTGAACCCGATCTGCTGATTGCCGACGAGCCCACAACAGCACTCGATGTCACCATACAGGCGCAGATTTTGGATCTGCTGCGTCAGCTGCAGCTGCAGCGAGGAATGGCCATTTTGCTGATTACCCACGATTTAGGGGTAGTGGCGGAGATGGCAGACCATGTGGGCGTGATGTATGCTGGTCAACTAATTGAGAGTGCAACGCGTGAACAGCTCTTTACCTGCCCGGCTCACCCCTATACCCGACGGCTTTTTGATGCACTGCCAGACCGTAGTAAAAGAGATCAGCCTCTGACAGTGCTTCATGGTGTGGTACCTGCGCTGACCACAGCCTTTAAAGGGTGCCGCTTTGAGAGTCGATGTGATCAGGGGTGGGGGCTGTGTCAGCAGATAGAGTCTGAATGGTATCGCGCGAGTAGTGGTCAGCAGGTGCGCTGTCATCAGTTGAATCCTGAAATCAAGCAACCTATTCCAGATCAAATACCTGCAGAAACGGTATCAGTTCTGAGCGAGGTTGCAGCAGGAGGGGAGGAGTTATTAACAATTGAGAAACTCAAAGTTCACTTTCCGATCCATAAAGGGTTCTTTCACCGAACGGTTGGGCAGGTCAAAGCAGTTGATGGCGTTGACCTCACGATAGCCAGAGGCAAGACAGTGGCACTGGTGGGGGAGTCGGGCTGTGGAAAGACCACCGTGGGCAAAACCATATTACGCCTGCAAGAGTCTACAGCAGGCTCGATCCGGTTTTCTGGTGAAGAGCTGACAGCGTTACAAGGTAAGGCGCTGCATAAAGTGCGTTCACATCTGCAGATGATCTTTCAGGACCCTTACTCTTCCATGAACCCCCGGATGATGGTGGGAGATATTATCGGGGAGGGGATGGATGCCCTGGGAGAGATAACCCCCGTGAATAAGCGCTCAAATAAGTCCTTAGAAAGATCCTCTGTTGAGCCACGACAGCAACGTATTGAATCACTGCTGGAACAGGTGGGTTTAAGCCCCGATATGGTCAACCGTTATCCGCATGAATTCTCAGGAGGGCAGCGTCAGCGCATTGCGATTGCCCGAGCCCTGGCAGTCAATCCGCAACTGATCATCTGTGACGAACCAACCAGCGCACTGGACGTTTCGGTACAGGCGCAAATACTCAATCTGCTGCGCAAGCTACAACAGCAGCAGAATCTCTCCTACCTTTTTATTACCCACAATTTATCCGTAGTCTCCTGGTTTGCACAAGAGGTAGCCGTGATGTACCTCGGAAAGATTGTGGAGTATGGGACGGTAGAGGAGGTGATGGCAGCTCCAAAACACCCCTATACGCAGGCGCTACTCTCGGCAGTGCCAACAGTTGATCCTGAGAGTCAAAGGGCGGTTATTCGGCTGGAGGGGGATCAGGGATCTGCAATTGATCCCCCTTCAGGATGTCCATTTCATCCACGCTGTCCGCAGGCAGCGTCACAGTGTGGTCAGAAGGTTCCAGAACAGAGGTGGGTTAGTGAGACCCATCATCTCTCCTGTCTATTGGTTGAATAGAGGCTTGTTAAGGTGTCTTTGAACTAATCTTCGACTTTGGAACCGGCAATACCCGCCTTCATCTTCAGCATACCGCGATAGATCATAGGAAACTCCTCAACAACAGATTTCTGCACAGTCTCCCGTTGCAGTAACTGATTGCTCCATGCAGAGACCCTAGAGAGGCCATCCAGTGTAGAGATACCGGCAAGATTATTAAGCAGATTGAGTCGCATAAAGAGGGGGGCAAAGGCGGCATCGACCAGTGAGAACTTCTCTCCACTAAAGAGAGGTCCAGCGGACAGAATAGACTCTATCTTCTCCAGTCGACTTTTCATGGTCTCAACTGCCTCATCAAAGGCCTCTTGATCATCCGTAGTATTCAGGGTGTAGATGGTCTCTAGACAGGAGGAGGCAAACTCAATCCAGCCACGGTGTTTCGCGCGAATCAAAGCATCGTCAGGGTGAAGACTGCCGCTGGTGGTCTCGTTGATATACTCACTGATTACAGCAGACTCAAATAGTACCTCATTATCCACCTTGAGCAGCGGAACCTTACCCAGAGGAGAGATCTCCTTGAACCAATCAGGAGGGTCCATGATATCAATATAGGTGATTGTATAGGGAAGCTGTTTCTCCTTAAGCGCAATGACCGCACGCTGTACATAAGGACAGAGTTTGAAGCTGACCAGTTCAAGATTCATAAATGACTCCTCACAAAATTGTTAACCAGAAATGGTCATTGTAAACCAAAGCTGGAAGAAATAATCTGCTACAGGAGGTTGACTCAGATGATTCTCCCTTTATAATACGCCGCCTATGCGCCCGTAGCTCAGCTGGATAGAGTACTTGGCTACGAACTAAGGTGTCGGAGGTTCGAATCCTTCCGGGCGCGCCATATAAAAGAACGGCTTATCTCTTTATGAGGTAGGCCGTTTTTCTTTGTGATGTGATTGGTCTGAAATTACCCCCACTTTTACCCCCACTCTCTGCATCGTTGTAAAGTGGGCTATTGATTTCCATCTAATGTAGCACCATTCAATGCGATCATTTTTGGAGAGTGTGAGAACCTTTTTTCTTGCAGACGCTGTCGTGGCAATGTGGCGTAGCCACTTTGCCTATGGTGTAGCGGTGCAGGTGTGGTGGCGGTTGACCACACTTGCCGAGCAAAGCGAGAGCGGGCAGGGTATGCACAATATTTGCTCCACTTTACATAGGGTGACGTTATGCGGTGGAGCCTGAGCTTGTCGAAGGAGGAATGGACTGTTGTGAGTGGCGCACCGGTACAACCTGTGAATTGATACCGCTGTGGGTGCGCCACGGCAATAGCGCATAATGCCACCTTATGTAAATGTGGTGAACGAGTGGAGTTGGTGCCGCTGGAGTTTGCGGTGTGTTGTTTGCCGCAAGCGGATGTGGTGCAAGCGGAACGGGGCTTGATGGTGCGGCGTTGTTATGGTTGCAGGTAGCACAAAATCAGGTGGCCAATGCTACACCATATCAACTGCATCAACTTTCCATGCTGACCCCCTTGACTCTTGAGAACAGAACAACTTGCTCCAGACTACAGCAAGGATCAGAATCGCTTTCATCCATTACTCGATTTAAGAGGATGGAAGAGATTTGCTTGATATTAACCTCCTGGACAGGGACAAGCTTAACCACTTTCTTGTTTGCGGGAATCGCACCAAAATCGGCAAGGAAATGCCCGTTTATTACACGCTCCTGGTTGAAACTGAATAGTTCAAGCTTCAACTGAGGTAGATCAATACTAAGCTGGTTTTGAATCATAAAATAGCAAACAGCCAGCTCTTCTCTCTGCTCCAATTTATTCAGCTCCAATGTCAATGGTTTCTGATCTATCTCATTAACAATATTTTTTTCTATACTGGTGGTCTCATTTCTCACAATACAGCCCTCCCGGCAGAATTCATGAACTGGCTATCTGGCCACTCATTATTTATAATTTCTGCAATATAGTTTTGGATCGGTTGTTCGATGGCTCTATCGAGGAGAAGTGCTTTGTATCTCTTCTTGATGATTCGTTGAGCTATCTTGTTTACACCTACTCCTGATGGTGTCTGAATGAACTTATAGAGGAAGAGGATCACAGCCTGTTTTTCAGATTCTTCATCAATGACCAGTGTTTGCAACCAACTTGATACAAAACCGGGAAGTCCAAACCGCTCCAGTTGCTCAATTTCCCATGAGGAGGCAATACGATTGATTAACTTCCAGGATTGGTAGTACCCATTCAATTCATCTGAAAAATGGGTGATAGTATCCGTTCTGGGTGAATCATCTGCTTGTGTTCTCAGGAATGAAGGTATATCAAGATACTCTTCATCTAAATTTGACGAAGACTGGCGACTAAACTTGGCCTCATCATCTCGACACTCCATCCGCATAAATGTTGGCCGATCCAGCATGGATTTTTGTGTAGGAGCGTAATCATCAGTGCCACTTCTCATCATTGGCATTGGCTCTATGAGGCATGGTTTAACTGAACCTGTCCCTCCCCATCCAGCAGCTCGCATCTGTGGAACTGTCCTCAGTTCTGGAAGGTCAGCCGTTTGCTGTTCTGCTGTTCGGGCATCAACCGCCGTCATTCCAGTGTATTCAGTAAGCAGTTGGTACTGGACAGCAAGAGCCGTTTCCGCTTCTTTATCTTCAATTTCCTGTATTCGAGACCAGGCAGCAAGTCTTGCCAATGTATCCCCACCGATAGCTGCGGGGCTTGCCTTTATCTGATGGGTAACGGGGGCAATATCGTTACCCGCATAGTCAACTGTAATCTCTTCTGGTAATAAATCGTTTGTAGAGCAGAAGGCATGAATCGTGTCTACCTCGAAAACACGATCAAATTGCTTGGGAGTCTGATAAACGGGCTCCACATTCCAGTTTATTGTTGCAGATACCTCTGCTGATCGTATCCGTTCAAAATGACGAACAATATGCTCCACCATCTGCTCGTTGGGGGTCACTAGCTCAGTTGCACCACCACTGACCGCCGCTATCTTCCGTACAAATGATTCTGAAACTGCGCTTCCTACGCCGACGGTAAAGATCCGGTGGCCACTGGCAATTGCTTCATCATAGATCTCATCACCATCCCAAATTTCACCATCGGTAATCAGGAGGATGTCTGAAGCAATTGAGCTGTCCCCTTGCAAGGCGTAGGTTGTGGTTAATGCATTTCCCAGCTCAGTACCGCCAAGATTTGCATCAAGGTTCTCTACTAGACGCCTTCCAGTATCAATAGACTTAGAACTTACTGGCACCATTCGCCTCTTGAATGGCCTTACACTGTTCCCAAAGCAGATGATATTGAACTCATCTTCTTCCTGTAGCCTCCCCATGATCTCCATAATTGCTTCACGGGTTTGAGAGATGGAATCGCCTCCCATTGAGCCAGAGCAATCAACCAAGATTTTAAGGCTGACAGGGTGGTTCTTTTTTTCAGCATGTTTGATCTGTGGTTGAAAGCTGGCCATCAAAATATTCATCCCCTCCTGATAGGGGTCAACAGCAGTTATCAAGGCACCTGCATCAACAGCTTTATCCAATCGATGCATATTGAGAATGAAATCTCTGTCCATAAAGGTCGTTTGGTCAGCAGGCTGAACAAGAAGTGAGCTACCCTCATCAATAGTCTGTACCGGGTGGGTTGGGCACTCCAGTCGTGCCTGAAGTAAAGTTCCAGATACCCGCAATGACATCTGATATGCGTGCTCAACCATTCCATCAGTTATTGGATGTTCATGAGGCTGCAGTCCTGATCTTGCTGGGTCTCCATAACGCTCAGCAATCACCGTTGGTAGCAGGAACCTCAATTGATCTCCCTGCCACTGGTGAAGCTCTGCATAGCGAAAGCGGATGATTGCGGACTCACCTGACTGTAGATTGCCCAGATTAATGGTGTAGAGTCCATCGGTTCGTTTTTGCAGCAGAACTGCGGTGTCACCATCGGTGACAGCCTCTTCGTATCGCTCTTCGGCCACATGGTTCGCCGTGATTTTTCCTTGCAGTGACCGTCCACCAATCTCCAATACCAATTCCATCAATACTGCACTCTGGGGCAGAGGAAAGGTATAGACCGCTTCGATATTGGTCTCCTCACTATTTTTGTAGTGCTGTTCGATGGTGACCTCAGAAAGCAGATCATGCAGATGGACGTTGACCTTTAACCCTTGTAGTGGAATGGGCCGCTCATCCTGACTATACATCCCGATCTCTTCTCTCATGACTTCTCATCTCCCATATTTGTGCTGATTTGTTGGGCAATTTTCATTACCTGCTTGCTGAATGCTCGAAGCTGTTCCGGTGTCATGTTGGTGCGCTCCGGTTGAATGTTAATCTCCAGCCCATCCTGGATATGAATGCGACTCCATACTTCAACAGAGCCGGGAGCCTTTGGTTTCAGAGGGGGGGTGAGACGTTCATCATCGCCTTGTAGCAACTCCCGAATACGCTCAAGTGAAAGTCCGGCACTCTTCCACTTCTGAATGGTTAGAACCTGCTCAAGATGTCGTTCACTGTAGTGGGAGCCACGTTTCTCACCTAGTGGGCGGTCAACCAGACCTTGCTGGATATAGAAGCGGAGGGTTCGTTTAGCCACGCCAGCTAAAGCGCAAAGATCATCAATGGAATGTTTTGTGACACTGTTCATGTTAATTAATATAGCATAACAACTGTCATAAACAAGTGTTAAAAAATGTGTTGCTATCTACTCACATCCAATCATCCAGTGACTCGCCCAGCATGTTGAATCTCGCAGCAATACCATTCAGTGCAGTTTGCTGAAAATAGTCATGATCCCGATTCAACTGCTCAAAGGTCTTCCAGTGCATCCCCTTCGGTTTTTTCCATCCTTTTGAGTTAAGAATGCCTTCCTCCCAGTCCAGTTTTCTCCTGATCTTGTTAGCACGTCTGGCAGCACGGTCATAATCGGTCTCACGCTGACTTTCATAGGCCAACTGGTAGCAGTGTCGGCAGGCAAATATCTTCCCACCATACAAAATAGCCACCCGCTTCCCACACCCAGCAGCGGGGCAAAGGAACCAGGGGCGCTGTCCACCAAGATGGCAGTCGGTCGAATCCAGAAAGATGGGGTAGCTCTCATCTTGCCAATCACCACCTCCGCTTCGATGCCGATAGATAAGGTTTACTCGATCTGGCTGAGTCTGCACCCTTATCGATGCAATGACCTCATCATTACGCAACCACTGCCAGCCAAAGGTCTGCCCTGGTACGAGTAGGCCATCACGCTTCCAGCGTCTAATATCAATGGCGCGATAATCCCCCGTGGTCTCATGGGCACCAAAATGCCAGTGCCTTCCACTACCTATTCCACCCATGGTGCTCTCCTTTTTTACCGAAATCATTTGGGAAAATTAACTTTTTGTTTTGGCTTCCGTAGCCCCTGTTGGTACGTTGGTGGATTGCTGTGGATGTGGGATATAACGCAGGCAATACCTGCGATCAGAATCCCATAATCCGGCAACTGCCTCCGGCTCACCCATAGTGCAGTGCCCAAGATGAGGGTGATAGGAGACCCGCTCAAAGTGACAACACTCACCACAGCGCACCGATCTAGGGCGTGGAATTGGTCGGTCTGCCGCACGGTTGAAACACCACGGACAACCCAACACAGTCCCACTGATCCAGAGGTAAACCGGCCCACACTGCCGACAGTGTGCCTTTTCTGTAAAGTGATCGGGTCGCTCTCCCCGATCCATCGATCGACGATCCACTAACAAGTCAGCAAAGGCAGATAGCTCCTCCAGCGTAAGGTCGCCACTCTCCCACTCCTTAATATCATCAGGTGAGAGCGCCTTATGAATCTCCATTGGGGTAATCTCCAGACCTTTACAGGCATCAGCCAAACACTCCATCAATCTGGACTGTCTCTCCTCATGGCTCTGCTTTTGTTCTCTCTGTTTAGATACATTCAGTTTCGATTCTCTATCCGCAATATCCGCACAATCCGCAGAACTGGGTTTGCTCACTGGTTTTTTCAGGTTGTGCTTAATGAGTTGTTGATCATCTGTCACCTCTGCCCTCAACATCTCTCGCCAGCTCATTTCCACGCCTCCGCCAATTCAGGTCGAATTTGAATGATAGGGGAGGGTGGACGACCCGGCCCCTTCTTCTCAATCTCAATAACCCTCAGATAGCTACGCTCCTCCAGCACCTCCAGTGCATCTCTCAACTCATGTACCCGGTTGAAACTCCCGCGCAGTGCATTGAATGCATCTCTCACCGTGATATTGTGATGGTGTCCACGATTAATCCACTCCCACACATGGTGGGCTGCAGCAATATTGGGGTCAGCTCCCATTACCCCCATTGCTGCACGGCTGTGGTGGGTAATGACTGCCATCAACTCCAATGCACTGCCCATGGTCTCTGCGGTAATGGCAGCCTCCCAAGGATTCCCATGGGCGTGTTTGATGCCGTGCAGTACGCCTGCAATTCTAGCCGCTGCCCCCGGAGACTTAGCTGCCCAATCGGTAATCTGATCGAGGTCATTTCCGGGCTGCATCTGAACCTCAATCGCCTTGGCAAATTCGTGCCACTCTTGATAAGCATCTTCACTCAATTTCAGCAGGTGAGGTCTCTCCACTCCTTGTTCATCTACTGCAGGAGACCAGTTCAACATTGCATGAATGCCCGATGCAAAGTTTGCAGTAACCCCTTCTGGAATGGGGTTAGGGGTCAAGTGACGATAACCGAGTGGTGAGATTGGAAGCAGATAGAGAAACCTCCCCAGCAGACCACGACCACGAAAGCCCGGTCTTGAAGCCAGTCCTCGCAATACATCTGGTTGTGGACTCAACCCTACACTGAGCCGAGGGGAGTGGAGAAATACCGGGGGGCGACTGCCACGGTCCACACGCTCCGAATCTCCACTATGTGCCTTCAATACCAGATCAAGATTGGGAATGCCGCTGGAGTAGCGTCCCTGTAACAGCTCAAAAACACCCCCTTCAGAGGAGAGCCACGCCATACACTCATCCTGTTCTGCCAACAGGGAACCGAGCCGCTCTGGGGTGGCATCTGATGTCCAGATCTGTGGCTGAACCGGGATCTCTGGCATCTCTGTCTCCAGCTCCGCCACCTCTCTGCCCAGTATCTCCGCCTTTGTGTTGCCCTTCTCTTTGGCGGCCATACTTCGTTTTGACTTAACCCGTGCCTCCAGTGTCTTGCACTCACTGGTGATTCGTTTAATCTCCGGCTCCAGCAAAGCAGCCTGATCTCGTTCCCATGTAATCAGTGGTGCGGTAGCCGCAGACTGCACGGCACTTTTACGGTTGCCCGGAGGTAGCGCCGCCACAATCCAGAGATTGGTGGGTTCAAAATAGCCGGGGGTGACCATCACCCGTAGACGTCTTGCGGATGCCGCTGCGCAGCTGACCAGTACCATTCCTGCGGCCAACTCTGGTGGGGTTTCAGTGGATTTAGAGAGAGACTCAGCAAATGCCCCTACCCATCCCGGTAGTAGTTTCAGGTCCAGCAGCGGGAGATCTGGAGTATCCAGTGGGATCAGAAGCGGCCACTCCACAACGGGGGTAGTGGCACCACTCAACAATTTTTCATCTATCTTATTCGTAGTCATGATCTGCTCCCCGTATCCTGCTGCTTAACCCAGCAGGCAAGATCATTGAAGTCACTCAGCGACTCCGGTGCCCCCTCCGGCCACTGTGGAAATGCCACCTGTCCATCCACTGCAATAGCGGCCTCGGTTGCCTTGGTACGACCGGGGTTGCCTTGGGTCAGACGGTCATCATCTCCGGCAATGGTGATTGGCACCTCTGGCCACTGCTGCCGCACAGAGAGAGCCACTGCCTTCAGGTTACCGGCATCAATTGCAGCCAATACCAGTGCGTCAGGTTCATCCTCTGCCAGCGTTGCGCCGGTTGCCCACCCCTCACAGATCACAATCTGTTGTGGCTGAACCATCTCAAGATATAGCAGGCCATTCACCGGGATTGAGTAACCACTCTTCTGACCGTTGGTAAGAAGACGCTTCTCTCCATCATCCGCAATAAACTGTAAGCTCCTAACCGACCCATCCAGCCTCACTACCGGTAATACCAGTGCAGAGTGGTAGAGGCGTGCCCCATGAGGCTGAGTGCCCTTGCGTAATAGATAGGAGTGATTGTATGGAGCAGCAGTAGAGCGGCTCCAGATCTCAGCTGCACGAACAGCCGCTTTCCTCTTCTGGCTTAATCGCGCTGCTTCAGTAGCAGCCTTTGCAGCAGCCACCTTGCGGCAGAATGCAGCACGCTCTTCTCTGCTGAAGGATTGTTTGTATTCTGCCTGCCAGTTTTCTGTAAAGCCGGATGACCAATCCCCGAAACTGCCGCCACAACCATCATCAAATAGCAGACACCAACCCGCACGGTTACTGCTGTGTTTGCCGATACCGGGAAATCGGTGGAGCTTACCGGGAATGATTGGTGCTGGTGGCTCCAGGCCGGATGAACAGATTGCATCACTGAATGTGTGGCTACAGTCCATCATGGCGACACCTCCAGCATGCAGCTCTCATCAGCACTGATAGAAATGGTAAAATAGAACCCGCTTACCCAAGCAGATATAAAATCTGGAGCCGCCTGATGCCCGTCAGTGCGGCTCTTCTCATTCTGGTTCATTGTGTTACCCCTCCTGCTCAGTTTGACGACTGGAGCTGATCTGTTCAGAGAGCCACTGATCGACCTCTGACTCAATCCAACCTACTGCACGGCTGCCGAGTGAGATGGGCTTTGGAAAAGCACCTTCAGAGATGCGAAGGTAGATGGTGGAGCGGGAAAGTCCGGTTCGGACTTTTACTGTAGGAAGGCGTAAAATAATAGTAGCCATGTTGGTATCTCCTTAGGAGTTGTTGTACATGGCTTGAAGTTTAGACAGGGCTGAGTCTGTCACACCTCTTGTCGCACGACGGAATATTCGTCGCATGTAATGTGTTGAACTATTTGAGTTCTGAAAAAAAGTCCGACAAGATTTTTTTGATTAAATCTGCTTCGCGATTATCTGCACCAATACTGGAAGTTAGCCAGGTTAGAAGGTTTCCTGTTTTCTGGATTTTATCCTGAGTCTTTACCCAGTTTGGGAACTCACTAACAGCTTTGACCGCAAGAGCTTCAAACTTTTGCCAATATTGACTGCCGGAAAGGGATGAACTTCGGTTATGGATGGCTGCGTTTATATCACTGATCTCCTGAATCAGACCTTCGTGCTGTTGAGCTAAAGTGTCGAACTGCTGTTGGAGTTGGTCGTGCTGGATTTGCAAGTTGTCGTATTGGTCTTTCCAGTCTGCAATAACCACCCCTTGTGCTTCTATACCTTCAAACAACTCGGAAACAACATCAATTCCGGTCCGCTTGGCCCAAGCAAGAAACGGGCCGGGCAAAATGGGGGCATACAGTTGGTTGAAGTTTTTTGCACGAACGGCCAAGTCTCGTTTTTTTCGGTATTTCTCGACAAATGGGGAAGGTGTGTATGGGTGGTAATCTTTCAGCTTTCCCCAGTTGACCTGTTCCGGGTCTTTTCCAAATGACAAAGCAATGGCTTCATCAAGCGTCCAGTAGGTCGCTTTGCACCAGTGATCATAATCTGCGTTTGATGTGGATTGGTTGAAGAAGCAGTTTCTTTCCTCTTCTTCTGCTTTTAGCATCATCTCCTTTCGATGTGCCTCCTGCTCAGACTTGAACAGTTTTATCAGGGCACTATGCTCCAGCGCACGCAGATCGGACTCGTACTCTTTAATCTTCTTTCGTTGCTCTTCCAGAAAGTTACTGTCAATAGTACTTCTGCCCGGTGAAGGGGCAATTACGTGTGCCTTCTTGAGTTTCTTGGCATTGGGGAATTTTCTGCTCACAAGAAACTCGATTGGATTAGGCTTGGGTATACGTATCATCTCCGTTATCCATTATTGGTACGCAACAGCGCTTTCTCTGGATTATATGGGATCACTCAGTACATTACAGTACAATCAACCAAGTGAATTTAGAGGAGTTACGTTGGTGTTCCGGAGGTTGTCTCCTCTGAAATGTGCAGGCTGTGTGAAATCAAGCGAAGATTGACCAGCTATTATATTTGTTCTAGTTGCTCTGCCTATTGCATTTACCTATAATGGCGTTTGGGTAGGTATTCTTGTTCTTGGTGTTGTTGCTCTCGGTTGGAGTAAAAGGCATGAAGGGCCATTTCCCATCAATAGGCCAAAGGATTATAAATGACCCCTATGCAAAATTTATGGCTAACTATTTTCAATTTTGGACCAGCAGTAATTCTCGGCATATACAAGCAATGGTGGGTTGGGTTAGTTGCCATAGCAGCAACATTCATTTTATCTTGGCTTTTAGTGTTCGCGGTCACAATGAATCTATCAGGGAAAGTAATGACTATATGGGCTTGGCTAAAACCTCCAGTCATTGCAGCATTAGTTCTTGGCGCGGGTTGGTGGTTATTTTGAGTACAAGTGGGTCAATTTGAGTGAGCGTTGAGGCCTAACAGAGCTACTCGCGAGACGGGTGATATTGTACAAATGTCAAAAATAGACCTTTTTAAGGTGGTTCATAGAGAAAAATACCTCTGATATCACCAGTTTGCCACCGCATCATTCCCGACAACTGCATAGAAATCAGGTTGTCAGGTGACTGGATTGAGGTTATGCGTCAGCGCTGAGGATGCTCTATGAGTGCAGTACCTTCATTGCCCCTTCCGGATCTGCATCCAGAATCTTCAGTAGTGCCCTTGCTGGCCCTGAAGGGGTTACCCGGCTCTGCTCCCAGTTTTCAAGTGTTCTGCGAGAGACCCCAATCAGTGCTGCAAAAACCGCTTGTGATACCCCTACGCGTTCACGCACCTTTTTGATATCCACCCCCGCCAGCTCCGTGACAGTCACATTCTGAATCACTTCACCTCTGGCATGTTTTACCATATCTTTTGTGCTCTTCAGCAGATCATTAAAAATTGCATCATCCATTGTTGATCACCTCATCTAATAGTTGCTTCAGTTGCCTTGCCTGATTCGGGGTCAGGTTCTCCTGTACATTTTTTGGGTAGGCCAGTAGCAGATAGCAAACGGATAGGGAGACCTGAACGTAATAAATCACCCGTGCTCCGCCACGTTTTCCTCTACCCTCGAAACCGGCCCGTAACTTTCGTAGTCCACCAGTGCCAGCAATCAGCGCTCCACAATCGGGGTTGACTACGATCTCATTCTGGATGGTCCGTAATTCTTCATCAGTGAAGGCAGTGTGCTTCTGAAACAGGGGTAGCTCTACGAAAACCATACTTACATTCTATACGCTAACAGCGTAGTACGCAATAAGCGTATCCAAGCTGTGGTTCTGCGGATTATGCGGATACTGCGCAAGAGAGTGGATGCTTGAGGATAGCGCACCTCCTGTAGTACACAATAAAGATTCTGTTGGCAGCAATTAGCCGTTGCTGCGGAAATGACCGATCACGATATTGCTATCTTGGCTGCTGTTTAAGAGTAGCTCAAGCCGTTCCCCCAAGAGTCGCCACGCTTCATGCTGTTCCGCCTTGCGCTCTTGACGTTGGTAGATGCGTTTCAATTTGTTTTGCTCAACATGATTTAAACACCTTTCAATAATCTCACCCATGACCCCCAGCTCACCCATCATTGTTGCGCCTGTACGCCGGAGGTCGTGAGGGGTCCAGTCGCCACCGGGGAGGCGGAGAGTACCCTTTGCCTTTGTTCGTTTTGAAAAGGAGTCATCCCTGACTCTGTCTTTGATCTGCTTGGCAATGGATTTGAGGCAGACATGGTTGTTCCCGCCCCTGGTAGGGAGGCACCATTCAGAATCTCCTGTGATGGTGTGCAGCTGTTCAAATTGGTGTTTTGAAAATTCTGATAACAGTATGGCGTGAGGTTTGGCATTCTTGCTGATACCGGCCGGGATAAACCATTCGCTCGCTTCAAGATCAATGTGCTCCCATCGTGCTCGGGAGATTTCACCAACACGACAACAGGTAGAGAGCATGATCCAGATGGCGATCTCAGTGGTCTGTAGCAGGTTGGCAGTTGGGAGTCGCAGTTTCAGTTCAATGATTTCATCCTCAGAAAGATAACGGTCACGCTCTTTTGGCGGACGACCGACCTTGTCTTTGCTGATACCGTTGAGAGGGTTGCTATCGATCCAATCACGGGTAACGGCAAAATCAAAAAATTGCCGCAGATCTCCAAACAGGTGGTTGGCCATCACACTGGAGCCCCGCTCAACAACGTGGTCAAAAATATCCAGCAGCATTGCTCGCTTTATATCAATCAGTGCGACATGTTCGAGAGTAGGGAAGACATCCTTCTGAAATGCCCGTATCACCTCGGCCCCCTTATCCTTCCGGCGCACAAGCTCCAATTTTTTCCATTGTTTCAGTGCATCTGCAAATGTACGCTGCGCGGCTTGTTCAGCAGCAATACGGGCCAGCTCGTCGTTATGGCGTTCAATCTCTTGGGCAACCTCAACTTGTTTTTGTAGCTTGGCTGACTTGTTCTGCTCAACAGGATCGATACCAGACTCGACCAACAGCCTTTTTTCATCTCGAAGTTGGCGTATCTCCTTGAGGGATGAGGTGGGCCACTTGCCGCAGCTCACAGATCGGGACTTGCCATTGAGCTTGAACCGATACTCAAAGGCGGCCACGATGCCAGATTTTTGGAGCCGCACCTTTCCATAGAGACCTTCCCCATCAAACCTGGTTTTACCGACATCTTCTTCGGTGAGTGACTTCAGTGTTATAGCAGAAAGTTTTTTAGCCATTGGTTGCCCTTGTTTATATGGTGCGGCGTGTGAGGTGTTTTTTTACCCCCACTTTTACCCCCACTTTTGCAGCGTTTCTAGTTGAATTATACTGGACGTTATTGGATTGTCAAAGCTGATAAAAACATATAACTACATGTTTGTTATCTAATAAAAAACATAGTTGGACTTTTGTGGAGTATGGGTTACTTAACTACGAACTAAGGTGTAGGAGGTTCGAATCCTTCCGGGCGCGCCATTTTATATGTTTAAAAACAATCTGTTATCTTAGATTTCAGGTTGTTTTTTTGTCCCTGTGGAGAGAGGTGTGGGCATTTTGTGGGCACCTCGATTAGAGCGCGCTTTTCCCTTTCTTCTCTTCAGCACAGTAATGGTTGGTTTGGCTCTATTTTCTGCCTCACAAACCTTTTCTGCTGCCCGCTGCAGTTCTCCTGATTCTGCTGCGGAATAGTGTGACGTAATGTCCCCATTTTTATGCCCCAATAGCACTTTGCGTGTCTCTAGTGGGACTCCTGCTGCCCGCAGTCGACGACCAAAGGTATGCTTTAATGCATGAACGCCATAGTGGATTCCTGCGCGTTTACATGCACGTTTCCAGCTTGAGTTGTTCATCCTTCCAACTGGTCTCAGTTCACCTTCACTATAGATGGGACAATGAAGTCCGCGTCTACTGGTTTGAGGGGTAGGTCTCCCTCGAAAAACTGACGTGCCAAGGTGGAAGTAATTGAATACTCGCACCGGGTGCATTCCTTCAACTCGACCCAAAACTGCTCGGGCCTCTTTGTTGAGAATGACAAGGCGATCTTCACCGTTTTTGATGAACTTGCCGGGGATCAGAAAGACAGAAGCATTGATTTCGGGAACCGGAATTTCCCAATCCCACTGTAATACACATATCTCACTTTGGCGCTGGCCAGTGTTTACAGCAAAGGTCGCCATCTGTACCAGGTGAGGAGGGAGTTGTGAAAAAAGTAACTCCTGCTCATCCCAGTCGAGCGGCTCAATTTTCTTCTCGTCATTCCAATCGGGTGACTCGATTAGCGGTGCGGCCGCCAACCAGGTTAATCCACTGGTATCATCACGCCATTTGCGTGCGCAGAGATTGAGTATATGACGTACCTTCTCAAGTGAAGCTGCAATGGTTTTGCTTTTCCTTCCCTGCTGTTTACGAAATTCTATAAACGGTTGCAGTGTCCCATCATGTACCTGTTCAAGCGTATGTTCACCGATGAAGGGTAACAAGATGCTTAGATGGTATTGATAGTGATAGTAGCTGCCATGCGCTCTATTTTCTGTAAGCCACTTCTCTGCGGCTTCTTGAAACGTCCGCACAGGGCGTTCACTATACACAACAGCTTGTCTGATCTCATTTAAACGAAAGATCAGATATTGCTCAGCTTCCTCGAAATCTTTTGTGCCTGTACTCTCCCTCAAGCGCCCGCCAGGAACGCCTTTCACTCTCTTTTCAATCCACCAGATCTCATTACGTTTAATGAGTCCGGACAATTGCTTACTAGATTTTCTCATAGCCATCTCCTAATTGAGTTGACTATCTGAATATCCAGAAACTGCACCTTAGATGATGCGGGCTGTGAGTCTGATTTTCAAGAGGGGAGAGAGCAAAACGTGTAATAACTGTTAACGCTGGAGCAATAGCGCATCTATTTGCCGCACCGCTCGATTCATAAAATCAGCTCTCAAAGTGGTAGGGTATGATCAGTGGCGTATGTCTGCTCCGACTCAGAGCGATCTCTAAGATAGATGGTGCTCAACTCACGCAATGCGACCAGAGCCGCCTCTGGTGCGACTGACAATCAATATCAGTTATATATAGAGGATAGACTAACTCAACACCCTAGGAGGGATGAGCGAACAATGAAGATTAAGACAAAAATCACTTTAGGATTTGGTCTCTTGACCGTACTTTTTCTCGTTAACAGTTTGATCGGCCTCTATGGTACACAGACCCTGAAAGACTCATTGATTTATGTGACGGGTACGGCATGGGATACTGCAGACGGGGCTATGGAAGGTTCCATTGGTATCGAGGCTGAGATCATTGGTATTGCCAGAACATTGCAGAGGCAGCATGCAGAGGAGCCTGTCAGCCAACTGGTCTCCGAAGGGCAGGAGACAGCTAATGAGGCGCTGGGTCGGATGGAGGGGGCTGGATTAATCGATCAGACCACAGTCTCCGTAATTCGTAATCTGAGAAGAGAGTTTGCCGAGAAGCGGGAAACGTTACTCTCTTCCCACAGCAGTTTTCTGAAATCGCTAAATCAATTGGAGCAACACTTCTATGAATTTCAGCTCTTGATGGAATCGGCTGAGGAAGTGGGTGATAGCCAGGTAGAAGAGCTGGAGGGGAATCCGGAGATGGCGATCTCCTGGAATGGTGGTCTGAGAGAGAAATGGAGTGCAGCGGATGGTGGTATGGAGGCCAGTATCGGGCTGCTTAAACGTATCTATTACTTTCAGCGTCTGGTCTCCGGAAAAGATTTTGATCAATCAATACAGGGATTGAAGGATGCCAGAACCTTTTTGCAGGAGAGTATGGATGAACTGATCGAGCACCCTGTCTTTATCGCGGCTAAACATCGGATGGGTAGCAGAGAGCTGAGTTTCAGTGAGTGGTTTAAGCAGTCCCTGAATCATCATGATCAGGATTTTGAAAATACGGTTACTGCCTATGTGGCCTATAACACGGCACTGAAGGCCTATGAGGCAGCATCGGACCGTCTGCTCTCGAAGATTGAAGAGGTTGAGGAGCTGGGCGATAGCACGATTGAAGGCGAGGTGGGCAATATCACTGAACAGTCGGATCGGGTGACCTATCTGATGGTCTCGGCATTGGTGATCGGCGTTTTGATTGCCGTAATTGCCGCATCAGTGATTGTCATCAGTGTCTCCAGACCGATCACTGCGGCGGTTCATATCGCTGAAGAGATTGCGGATGAGCACCTTGATGTTGCGATCGACACCCGTTCAGAGGATGAGGTGGGTGCCCTGTTACGCTCAATGGACAGAATGCGCGATAACCTTCGTACATCGATCGAGCGTGATCGTAAATTGGCCGCTGATGCTTCACGTATCAAAGAGGCGCTCAATGTTGCCTCCGCCAATGTCATGGTGGCAGATGACAACAATGACATCATCTATATGAATGATGCAGCAGTCATGATGTTCAATAATGTCGAGTCTGATATTCAGCGAGATATTACCGACTTCAATGCCAATGATTTGATTGGCAGCAATATCGACAAATTCCATAAGAATCCGGCTCATCAGCATCAATTGATCAAGAATCTCAATGGCACGCTGAATTCAGGATTTGAAGTCGGTGGGCGGAATATGAAATTTGTGGCCAACCCGGTTCAGAGCAAGGATGGAAAACGCCTTGGTACTGTAGTGGAGTGGAGCGATCAGACCGCACATGTGGCCATTCAGCAGGAAATTGAGGGGCTCATTACCGCAGCACGTAATGGTGATCTCTCCAGTTCCATCTCACTCGATGGCAAGGAGGGGTTCTTCCTTGGGCTGTCTGAGGGGGTCAATGAATTGGTCTCCACAGTGGCTCAGGTATTTGATGACATTGCAAATGTAATGAGTGCGATGGCACAGGGAGGCCTGCAACACAAGATGACGGGTAAATATGCAGGCACCTTCAGAGAGGTTCAGAAGAATGTAAATACAACCATCGAATCACTCAATGAGATTGTCTCGAACATACGTGGCTCCACAGAGATGATTACCTCTGGTGCGGATGAGATTTCAAAAGGGAATAACAGTCTCTCTGATCGCACCTCTCAACAAGCGGCGAGTCTGGAGCAGACGGTCAGTGCGATGGAGGAGCTGACCAGTACCGTGCGCCAGAACGCAGATAATGCGCAACATGCAACACAACTATCCGACAGTGCGCGTGCCAAGGCCTCTGAGAGTACAGATATCGTCAATGATGCGGTTACTGCCATGGAGGAGATTAATGTTTCCAGTAACAAGATTTCCGAGATCGTTGGAGTCATTGATGGGATTTCCTTCCAGACCAACCTGTTGGCACTCAATGCTGCGGTTGAGGCGGCCCGTGCCGGTGAGCAGGGGCGCGGATTTGCTGTGGTTGCAGGTGAAGTTCGTAATCTGGCACAACGCTCTGCAACATCAGCGAAGGAGATTAAGGAACTGATTCTCGATAGTGTGAATAAAGTTGAAGCGGGCTCTAAACTGGTTAACCAATCGGGAGATGCCCTCAAAGAGATTATGGACTCAGTGGACAAGGTTGGGGAAATCGTTGCCGAGATCTCCACAGCAAGCAATGAACAAGCACAGGGTATTGATCAGATCAACAATACGATGACGAACCTGGATAGTTTGACCCAGCAAAATGCAGCATTGGCCGAGGAGGCTTCGGCAGCCAGCGTATCGATGAATGACCATGCAGTGAAGATGAGTCGTCAAGTCGAATTCTTTCAGGCCGGCGCTCATGTTGAGTCTGCCGTAGTCGTAAAATAAAATTTCTCTGTCCCCATAGATCGCTCCATCGACCTGATCTTCTCTCACTTGAGAAAGATGTGCAGCACTTCAGAGTTTGCCGTGATGGCCAGCCGCTACGAGGCGTGAGATACCAGTTGATGAGTTAGGAGCTTGTCCGAGAATAGAAGCCGTCGCGAAAATCACAGAAAAGTTATAAGGTGAGCTTATTGAACGAGGCGAATAGTGCCGCTATTTAACGAGTTGGATAAGCTCAGATTATGGCTTTCATGGGATTTGCAGTAGGCTCTCTATTCTCGGACAGGCTCCTAGGTGGTCTTATCGTTTGAGAGGCTGCTATCGAGTCAGCTCCAGTCAAGGTAAACCCCACCTTCAGGTATCATCAGGGGCGGCTCTGCTCGCATAACAGGAATTGAACCTGATCTCAAAAACGTCAGCTAAGTGTATAGTCCATCCGCTGGTTCTGTTTGATGGTTACCGGCGACAGTGCGACCCATTGCTGCCTCTGATGTTTCAGCAAAAGTTGGTCATCACACGGCTGGACATGACTCATAGCTGCCACTAGCTTGACTCTTGACTGTTCTGATAATGCTATCTCTAGTGACGCTATAATTTTGGAAAATCTTTCAAGCAGCAGCGACCTGATGGGTTGCTAGTCTCACAAGAGCACATTCCCATCTTAGTTTGCTCAATAACAAAATCCTTGGTGCTAGGATTAAGCTGATAATCTTCATCACTCACGCCAAAGCAGTAGCACAACAACTTCTTATTGCTTTGCTCCTTCACTCCTATATTGGTCCGTACTTGTGATTTATAGATAACTGAATCATCATTACCGAAGTATGCGACATCACAATTCGAGTCATCACAAAAATAGTGATGTTGTGCTGTTCCGGTCCAGCTCCGGTCCAGCTCCATGGCTCTTTCAGGTGGTGAACAATGGTGCGTTTTGAAACCTCATGGTACTCCTTAAAATTAACTGGGCAGCGATACTTGGTAGGCTGGCTACTTTCACACTTAGATGATGAACAGCAGGAACTCATATTTCCTCCTCAATGCCATTAGATTTCTCCTGAATCCGTGACTTCCAATTTGAAGTCAGCCATATCCGAAGCAAACCTGCCCAATTTTTCTTAATCCAGCCTACTTGTTTGGCTGGACACCTGTTTTTTACCAAGCTGAGTGCTTGTCGTGCCAT
>Ga0233437_1002614_pt1 | contig 26411 bp, 28 predicted proteins | sample SI_122_August201_FD_182714 | JGI IMG/M metagenome (GOLD analysis project Ga0233437, IMG submission 182714) | Seawater microbial communities from Saanich Inlet, British Columbia, Canada - SI_122_August2016_200_MG | ecosystem: Environmental > Aquatic > Marine > Inlet | place: Canada: British... | reverse complement strand
ATCCCACTTTATTTCTTATCTCTTTCATATTATATCGTACTTGTAAATTTAGCCAAAATTCGGGTTCAATATTGAAATACCTACCAAGCCTTAAAGCGGTATCTGCAGTAATTTCTCTTTTACCGTTAATAATCTGACTAATTCTATTTGGAGGTACGTTCAGGTCTTTTGCTAGCTGAATTTGCGAAATCTCCAGTGGTTTCAAAAATTCTTCCAGAAGAATTTCTCCTGGTGTGATTGGAGTTAGTTTTTTTACCATGAGTAACACCTCATCATTAATGGTAATCTACAATTTCAACGTCGTAAGTATCTTCATTTCTCCAAGTAAAACAAATACGCCATTGGTTGTTTATACGGATGCTATGCTGACCGGTGCGATCACCCTTTAATTGTTCAAGTCTATTACCCGGAGAAACCCTCAAACTATTTAAGGAAACGGCAGCATTTAGTATTTCAAGCTTTATTCTTGCAGGCCTTAAAATAGCACTGAATTTTTTTACATTTATGTCATTAAAGAGTTTTTCTGTATCATTACACTTAAATTCTTTTATCATAAATACATCATATGACGAGTTACGTATGACGTCAATAGTATTTTTCAGTGAGTATTGTGTACTGTCAACGCAATGTTCAGCGGAGAGCCCAGAGGGAGGAGCAACCGGCGGGGTCTTCCGCTGTAGTAACTTGCTACGATTTATAATTTGAAATAATACTATTTCAATATCCATCCCGTTTTGATTTCTTTACTTGCATCAAATTCTCTAAAGTAAGGTTTGATATCGATAACTGGCGTTCCATCTAGAATATCCAAGTCAGAAATCATTAATTGATTTTCTTGAACTTTATCAAGTTGAACCACTGAAAAACCAATTGGATTTGGCCTTCTTGGGGATCTTGTAGCGAATAGTCCACGAACCATGGTTTCCTCAGATGGAATAACTGTTAATTTGTACTCCGAAATTTTATGAAAATGGCATAAAAGAATAATATGTGAAAATCCATCTAGATCTCTCAGTCCTTCTTGAAATTCAGGATAGACATCAACAATTCCGTTTACTCCTTTTGATTTGGAAGGTTGATTTGGAATTCCTTTTAATTCTTTAAATGGAGTTCGGACTATCCCTATAGGTTTATATTCAATTTTCAAAGTTTCCTTTTTTGTGCATAACGCATTGATCAGCGGGCGGTGTTGGGAAGTGATGTTATAGAATACGTTTAATAAAACCATCTAACCTCGCAAGTCCCGTGCGTGTATACGCTCCGCTGAATCCGTTTGTTCGACTTTTGGCAATTTTAATTTTTCTTTTAATCGGTCCCCACCCAAAGCAATACACAGTTTTCTTAATTCACTTGTTTTTTTTAGTCGCATTGTAATTGCATTTGGACTCATGTCAGTCTTCATCGATGATACTCTTTAAATTGTTAATATCGTCTTGATCTTGGCCACTTAATCTCATTGATTTCAATTTGATTAACCCCCTTGGTGAGACAACTGGTAAATCACCTTGATCCCAAATCAATATTTGCTTTGTCTCCCAAACTTCTTTAATTTCTGATGTCAATAATAACATATCAAGCATTAATACGTCACTTAAACCTGGAATAATTTTCGTTAACCGATGTATTTGTATGGCATCATTGCTGAATCTCATTAATCCCGCATCAAAAGCAAATCCCAATTTTTTAGCGATACTTTTAGCTTTTTCTAATGTTTCAGGTTCAATAAGAATATCAATATCAAGTGTTGCTCTTGGGAATGCATACACAGCCATTGCAAGTCCACCGCAAAGAGCATACTCAATTTTTTCTTTTTTAAACTCTTTCACGAGTTGAGAAAATTCTTCAAATAATTCCATAGTACTTTTTTGTCGAACGCTAGTTTCAGCCGCAGCACCCAGAGTGAAGAACGAGCGGCGGGGGCTATCGATCTGTAAACATTTGTTAGCTTATTTCTGCGATTGCCTCAGATATTACCGTGTCTTTTACACCATGTTTTTTGAGACTATCTACAAAACGTTTAAGATTGGAAGAATCAAGTTTTTTGAGATCTTGTCTTAGCCCTTGTCCTACATACGCACGAATCAATGGTTGGTAACCTGAAAAACCTAAAGCAGGTGCAATACTTTTAAGATCTTGGACAACATCTTCAGGAATTCTTAAAGTTATTGATGTCATAGTTCTATCTTTTTTAAGTCTCTTTTTAATATCACTGCTTTTCATACTGCCTCCTTTCTTTGCTAGTTGCTCGTCGTGCAGATATTATTCTGAAAATATCATGGTCCCGTTCTGTATAGACAACTAATAACACCTGCCAGATCTCAGTCATTCCGATGATTTTATCCCTCATTTCTGATTCCACTATTTCTGAATCAACAGATTTGACAAATGGATCTAAAAATACTTCACATGCTTCCTCGAAATTAATGCCATGATTTTGTAAGTTTAATAGTGCCTTTTTATCGTTCCACTCAAAACAAACACCCTGCAATTCAAATTCTATTTTCATGGTATAATTTTAGAATAACGTATTTACAATGTCAATACGTTTTAGATTATGATTTTGGAGGTGCAAGCAGGAAATCAATATGTGTTTCATAAAGCTAACACCAGCATAACTGGACACCCAGCACAGCTGAGTGTTCCGAGTTAATGCCCACGTTATGAGTAATCATTTTTGAAAGACTGTAATTACCAAACATACTCCAACGCATTGTGTGGCTCATCCGGTAGTGAAATTTTTATGATATCATTTGGCTTAACCTTTCCCCCAATTAAAACAATCCCCATTACGCCAGCTTTACGATCAGTTTTCCCATGCTCATCTTTGCTTACAACTGTTTTAAGCAGACCTTTTTGAAATTTATCAATTTGATGACATGGGTTTCGTAGTGCAGTTAGCTCCACGATAGCACTTTCACCAATGTACAATTTGCTACCTACAGGCAGATTGAGAAGGTCTATTCCCTTGGTTGTGATATTTTCACCCAACTGTCCTGGTCCAACAGAAAAGCCTTCTTCACTTAACTCGCTAAAAAGCTCAGCTTGTATCAAATGAACTTGACGAATATTTGGTCTAGATGAGTCTTTTTTTACTAAGAAGAGATGTTGAACCGTTTTACCGGCATGGGCATCTCCTTCAACCCCTATACCCTTAATTAGGTTAATATGGTCTTGGTTTTGCTTACTAAAAACATGTTCTTTGCTACTACTAACAGCAATAACTTTTGATTCCATAGTTTAAATATCAAAGTAAGTTTAATTCAAAAAACGCCAGCATATCCGGCGTTTTTCAGAGCGAACGAAGCGAAGCGAACGGAGCGGCGATAAACGTCCGTGTTAATGCACTTGTTGGCCGACAAATTCTGAAGTAATACCTGAATTAACTGCTGCTTCAAATTGCTTTTTATCTGATGTTACGAATAAATCTGCTTTCCACTCTAGCGCACATGCAATATGAAAGGCATCCATCGCTCGCAATGTATTTATTTCAAGAAGTTTTATAGAATGTAACACAACTGAAGGCGTAATTTGAAGAATAGTAGTGTCACGCACATCATTAAGAAGGTGCTTTTTAGCCAGATTATAGTTTTCTTGTGATAGAAAGCCTTCTCTTTTACGTCTATTCAAGCCAGAAATAATCTCAGGTATTACAATCACACACAATGCCAGATCTAATGCATTCTGTAATATTTGGTATAATTGGTCGCTACCAATCTCGTTAACATACCTTTTAGCGAATGCAGATGAATCAACCGCGAGCTTCATGTGTTACCCTCACGATCTTCAAGAATGGCAGAAGATAAATCACTACCTTGGAGCTGCAATTGTATTCCTTTCTGTTTCCATGCTGGCATCTTAATGGGTTTATCAGTGAAAGGAATTATTTCGGCTACTGGTTTGCCGTGACGGACTATTACAAATGCTTCTCCATGTTCTACTTCAGTAATAAAACCAGAAGCATTTTTCCGAAAATCAGTAAATGTGATAGTTTTCATTTTTTATCTCCTTTTATATGTGCATTAAAGTGTACGTTATAAGAGGCAGATTGTCAAAGTTGATTTTTTATGACCAACGCCTGACTCAGCGGCGGCTGAACTGAGTTTTAATTTAAAAAGCAAATTTACTAAATGCAATAAATTCTAATTTTCCCGCCCGCTATAGCCGTCCGCTGTAGTTTTTTGTTATGCTTCAATTTAAGCAGTTCAATAGGAATTTGCACTTTTCACCAGTTTTTTAATCGAGTACAAGTTGATTTCATCTGATGACAGACGCAATTCAGGGCAATTACCCCAACCTGGAGGTAACTCTATTCCATTCTTGTCTTTGTAAATGCCTTTTCTAAAATATAATACTAATTTATTTTTCTGAGGGGAAACCCATAATAAACCTTTACCATCAGCATAATAAGAAATCATAGTCTTTTTTATCTTTTCTTCCACATCACTATTAATTTGATAAACTATTTCCTTAATTGCATGATAAGCTTCAATAATATTTTGCGATGAACAATCTAGTAATTGCCCTTCTGTATAAACCACGATTTCTTTGTTTACCGAGCTAATTGTTTTATTTGGTTTAGAAATTGTAGAGATTGTTGCCAGAGAACTTTGTTTGGATTTTATAGGATTATATCTAACTATATTGTTTTCATAAGCCTTAACCTCCCATAGTTCTATCGGAAGATCCTTAAAATTGATTGCTTGAATCTGAAAATCCGTAAACGATGGTGACACAAATATCACACGTGATTGTGACCAATCGAAAAACTTCTTATTTTCTGATTTTCCAAATACCTCATTGAATTTTAGTACAAAATCAGCTTTACGGTTTAGTATCAAGGATAAGTATGCATATCCTTGATCTATAACACTAAAATTTTGAGATTTTTTATACTCGATTATGATAAATGAATTTGTTTCTCTGTCAAATGAAACTGTATCAATTCTAAACTTATCGACAGTAAACTCTGTCAAACGAACTGAAGACCAAAAACAGCCTCAATATTGTTTTCTGTTATCATTATTCAAAAAATTTACTTGACATAAAAGTACAGTATAAATATAGTTAGTTTAAAACTAACAAATTAACTGGAGTTTTTGTGAACCAAAGAGAAATTGTTTTAGAGGCTTTAAGGAAACTGCACGAATTACTAACAGCCTGTAATACCGAAGTTAAAGATCAACTAGGAGGATGCGAACTTAAGATGACCCAGACCCGCCACCTTAAAATTATTGAAAACAACCGGGGACTGACATTCAGCAAATTAGCAGAAATTTTAAATATTACCCGACCGTCCGTGACAGAAATTGTCAATAAGTTAATTCGAATGGATTGCGTGAAAAAAATTCAATCCCCTGAAGATGGCAGAATTTATTATTTGGAAACCACGGAAAAGGGAACCAAAATCGCCACCCAGGATTGTTTAAGAGATCGAATTATGGCTGATAAAATATTTGAAGTACTGAATGAAACTGAAATTTATATTTTTGCCAGGGCCATAGATAAAATTTCATGTTGATTAATTACAATATTTTATATTGCACAATATTACTAAGTTTAAATAGTTAGTTATTAACAAACAAATTAATTTGATTTAGATCAACTAACGATTATCTTATAACCGATGCCATTATTTAAAGTCACAAATTAAGTCATCACTTAACTGAATAACATTTGATCAATTGGCTTTGGAGGTAGCCGAATGCTTGATTTAAGACTGATTGAACCTGTAATTTAATATTTTAGTAAATTAAAAAAAAGCCTCTTAGCAGAGCGAAGTAAAGGAGAAAGATTATGACTGAAACAAAAAACGAAACATCTAATTATCAAATTTTAACTTTAAAAAACACTATTGTTTTTCCGAAATCAATCCGTTCACTTTTTTTTAATCGACCCGAATCTATCGCTTCAATCAAAGAAGCCTACAATCAGCAAAATCAAGTAGTAATGGTCGCTCTTCAAAACCAGGATGAAAATTCAGCTTTAATGAACAATATTTATGATATGGGGGTTGTTGGCTATATCAGACAGGTACATCAGTTACCCAATGGAACCGTACAGGTTCGATTTGAAGGAATGGCACGTGCCAGGATACTCAACACATTCGTAACCCATACCGGTTACCAGGCAAGTGTTGAGGTCTTGAAATCTGACAATTATCATTTCCCGGATTTACCTCGAATGATCAAAGCCGTCAAAAAAGAACTTTTCAAATTTTTAGAAGCTGATTATGAAAATTTCTTATTGGATGAAAAACTAAACGATGAAAATATTACTGCCGGATCTTTTGCTGATATCATTGCCTCTATCATTAATTTAGATCTGCCCAAACTTCAGGATGTACTTGAAACACAAGATGCCTGGAACCGGTTGGAAAAAGTATATAGTTTGCTACTGGAACAGATCAACCAAAAGGTATTTGAGAAGAATTTCAAGGAACAACTTGAGAAGAAAATGGGTAAGCGGCAAAAAGAGTACTATTTAAACGAGCAAATGAAAGCCATTAAAGATGAACTTGGACAAAATGACGAACCATCCGAGGTTGATGAGTTAGCTTCAAAAATCGAAGCAGCTAAAATGCCACAAACCGTGAAAGAGGTTGCGGAAAAAGAGTTGAAGCGACTTAATAGCATGGGTCAACAATCCCATGAAGCAGCACCCCTTCGAAATTATTTGGATTGGCTGGTCAATGTTCCATGGCATCAGAAGTCAGAAGATAATCTTTCGATAAAAAATGCTAAACAAATTCTGGATGAAGATCATTTCGGATTGGAAAAAGTGAAGGAAAGAATCATTGAATATATTGCTGTGGCCAATGCCGTTGGTAAATTGAAGGGACCTATTATTTGTCTGACAGGCCCTCCAGGAGTTGGGAAAACTTCTCTGGCCAGTTCAATTGCCAGATCACTGGGGCGGAAATTTGCAAGGATTAGTTTAGGTGGTGTCCGTGACGAAGCAGAAGTTCGGGGACATCGTCGGACTTATGTCGGGTCGATGCCGGGTCGAATTATTCAAACCATGAAAAAAGTTGAAACCCTTAACCCTCTAATACTGTTGGATGAAGTTGATAAAATTTCCCAACACTATATGGGTGGGCCTACTTCTGCCATGCTTGAAGTACTTGATCCTGAACAAAATCATACCTTCACTGACCATTATTTGGAAGTGGAATATAATTTATCGCAAGTGTTGTTCATTTGTACCGCTAACAATCTGGCAGATATTCCTGGTCCGTTAAGGGATCGAATGGAAGTGATTGAGCTATCCGGGTACACAGAATTGGAAAAAGTTCAGATCGCTAAAAACTTCTTATTACCAAAGCAGATCAAAGTTAACGGTATTAAAAAAGAACAGATGCAGATTTCTGAAGAGCAATTGCTGCCTGTTATTCAATCATATACGCGGGAAGCCGGGGTGCGTAATCTGGAAAGAAAACTGGCCAAGATTTGTCGTAAAACTGTGGTTGAGATTCAACAAAATAAAACTGACCAGCTCATTAAACTGGATTCAGATCGATTACGGCAATATTTAGGCGTGCCACCTTTTCAGTACAATCAGATTGAAAACAGAAATGAAGTGGGTATGGTCACCGGTTTAGCCTGGACGTCAGTCGGTGGAGAAACGCTATCCATCGAAGTAATGACTATGCGGGGTAAAGGCAAGGTACAACTGACAGGAAAGCTGGGCGATGTTATGAAAGAGTCCGCACAAGCTGCAATCAGTTATGTTCATGCCAATGCCAATCATTATGGAATCTACTCTAAAGTGTTTGATAATCTGGATATCCATATTCATGTACCCGCTGGCGGGACACCGAAAGATGGACCATCTGCCGGAATTGCTATTACCAGCGCCATTGTTTCGTCTTTGACCGGAATCCCGATTGATCATGAAATTGCTTTAACCGGTGAAGTAACATTGCGTGGTAAAGTGCTTCCAATTGGAGGATTGAATGAGAAATTACTGGCCGCCAGACGAGCACAAATTAAAAAAGTGTTAATTCCGGATGAGAATCAAAAAGATCTGGAAGAAATATCGGAAGAGATCTTATCCGATTTGGAGATTAAGCCGGTTAAACATGTCAGTGAAGTGATTCCTTTAATGCTGGAACGATTGCCGATCCCTGTTAAAGATGAAGATTTGGATGATACCGTTGTGGCTTCAACGGAATCCACTAAAAACAATTTTAACCTTCCCGGCATGAATGACAGCGAAGATAGCCCATCACCATTGATCAGACATTAACAGTGAAGGGACTTTTGCCCAAACCCGGCCAAATGCGGAGAATGCCTAAAACAGACCGGATGGCGCACCAGACAGCAATGATTAACCAGACATTAAACAGTGCCGCTGGTGCCTGGAGATCGACTCTAATCAATAAAAACCCACCGGCCATTGAGGCCAGGATCATTGCATTGCGCAGGTAAGCAAAATCGCTGGTACCCCAATGAATGCCATCTGAGGCAAAGGCTAAAGCATTGATCGGCTGAGAAAAACAGGATACCAGCCAGATTGTTGAAAACAGTCCGACAGCGGAGGCCGGTACCAGAAAGTAAGCAAACAAAGACGCTCCAAACCACATCACACTGGCAATAACCAGACCGGAATAAAAACTTAATAAGCAGCTGTAAAAAGCTGCTCTTTTCGCTAATTTCCGTTTTCCGGATCCCATATAAAATGCGACCAGACTTTGCGCAGCAACAGCAAATGCATCCAACCAAAGGGCTGCCAATAACCAGGTTTGTCGAACAGCTTGATGGGCGGCACCAGCTTCTGGACTAATTTTCGTAGCACTTCTGGTGGTTAATAACAAAAAAAATGTCAACAAGCCTGTCCGAATAAACATATTACCACCAATTGTCAGCAACCTTTTAACCGTTTTAAGCGCTAGCTGCCGGGTAAATCCTAATTTTTTATAAATAATCCAAAGCCCAACCAGAGCCCCCATCCATTGACTTATTGAACTAGCCAGGGCGGCGCCACCGACACCAAGTGCCGGTAGGGGGCCATGTCCGAAAATCAGCAGCGCATCCAATATAATATTCAAGCCATTGATTCCAATCGCCAACCACAGGGGTGATTTCATATCCATCATACCCCTTAAGATCCCAAATTCAGCAAAGGAAATTAAAATGGCAGGCGCCCCCAGAAAACGAAAGGTCATATATTGATCAGAAAGTTTTAAGACATTACCTTCTGCCCCCATCAATACCGCAATAGGCTTAGTAAACCCAATACCGGCAATCATAATTACAGTTCCTATTACCGCAGATAATAGTAAAACCAGGCTGGCGGTAGACTTTGCCTGTTTATTATCTTTTCCCCCCAGCGCCTGGGATATCTCTGTCTGGGCACCAATCCCTAAAAACCCAAATACCCAGAAAAAACTGGATAAGGCTGTCGTACCAACTCCCAAAGCAGCCAACTCTTCTGCTCCCAACCTGGCAATAAAAGCAGTATCGACCATTCCGGTTAATGGTTCTGCAATTAATGAAAACAGTACCGGAAAGGCCAATACAAAAAATGTTTGATATGGTTTTTTTATAAATGCTTTATAATATTGCATTGCTGTCTTCCTAAAACCATATCGATTCAATATGATTTTAATTTTAAAATTGGAACCTGGTTATTATGCTACTGAAAGAAATAATATCTTAACGACCCGCAATTGTCCTTTAATTCAAATTGCAAACATATTGCTGTTAATGAATATGATATAAAAGGCAATAATATTTGTAGCCTGTCATTCTAAGCCCGCGAAGAATCTCTTTCTCCGAGTATCACAAATCAGTCTCGTACCTCGTCAGGATGACAGAACTATGTTCATAGCTTACCCTTCGACTTCGCTCAGGGAACCGAAAATTCAGAGCTCGGGGAACCATCAAGCGGTGCCTGAGCGAAGTCGAAGGGCTCCTCGAAGATGACAGAACTATGTTCTTTGCATGCATGTCACAGATTTATCTATGTAAAAATTCGGGATGACAATTATTAAGTTGTCAAGAAAGATGACACAAAACAGCTTAGGCGAAAACTAATGGCTGAAAACTTTAATGTCAATGTGACACTATCCTCAGTCTGAATCTAAAAAACACCCAACCAAAGTCAGTCATTAATTGAGTTAACCGGTTTGCCAAACATTTGTCAAACGCATCAAAATTCCAAAAATATTATTTTAATGACCATTTAAGTTATTGATATCATAAATGTGAATTGATTGATTTCTGTTATTTCTGTATGCAATGGGTTGATAGATTTTACATATTAAAAAAAAATAAAACATTAAGGGGAAAATCATGGAAAAAGTAGTACTTGCGTATAGTGGTGGCTTAGATACATCTGTCATCTTAAAATGGCTGGCCAATAGTGGCTATGAAGTAATCGCCTATGTGGCTGATGTCGGGCAGGAAGAAGATTTTGATAAAGTCCGTGAAAAAGCCATTAAAACCGGTGCTTCTAAAGTTTATATTGAAGATTTGAAAAAGGAATTTGTCACCGATTTTATTTTCCCCTCTATTAAGGCTAATGCCTTGTATGAAAACCGGTATCTTTTAGGAACAGCTCTGGCCAGACCCTTAATTGCCAAACGGCAGATAGAGATCGCTGAAAAAGAAAATGCGAATTATGTTTCCCACGGTGCTACCGGCAAAGGAAATGATCAGGTGAGATTCGAGTTGGGCTATTATGCCTTGAATCCAGAAATTAAGGTACTAGCGCCCTGGAAAATGCAGGAATTCTTAGATGAGTTCAAAGGTAGAGATGAGATGCTGGCTTATGCCAAGAAATATGATATTGAGGTCAAAGCCACAAAATCAAAACCATATAGCGAAGACGACAACCTATTCCATATCAGTCATGAAGCTGGAATTTTGGAAGATCCGCTACATGAAGCAGAAGAGGATGTCTATTCCAAAAGCCTGTCACCGGAAAATGCTCCGGACAAAGCTACTAAAATTATGATCGAGTTTAAAGATGGTATCCCTGTTAAAGTAGAAAACCTGTTGGACCAAACCGTTAAAACAGATGCATTGGAATTGTTTATGTATCTAAATCAACTGGGAAATGAAAATGCAATCGGTCGGATGGATATGGTGGAAAATCGTTACGTTGGCATCAAATCCCGTGGTATTTATGAAACACCCGGTGGAACCATCTTAAATATTGCGCATCTGGATATAGAAGGTATCGCTATGGACAGAGAAGTAATGCGACTCCGTAATCTGCTGACTGCTGAAATATCTCAAATTATGTATAATGGTTACTGGTTTAGCCCGGAAATGGATTTTTTAATGGCAGCTATCGAAGAAAGTCAGAAAGTCATTGATGGTAAGGTCTATATGAAGCTCTATAAAGGAAATGCCTATGTGACTGCCCGGAAATCATCTACTTCTTTATATGATGAAAAACTCTCCAGCATGCATATTGAGGGCGGTTTTGATCAAAAAGATTCTGAAGGTTTTATCAAAACCAATGCCATCAGGTTAATGGCGCATTCGGCTATTATGAAGACCAAAAAATCATCCAATTAGTTTGATCTTTATATCAATCATGAACCTGGGGTTGGTACCTCAGGTTGAAACTTCAGCTAGATCTCATTCTGACAATTTTCAATTTATCTTCTACAAACTATTTTTCTATAAACCTGACTTTTTCAAATTCTAATAAGTTTTATAAAGAACGCCAGAACCAGCCACCGTGCTGAGTGTAAAGCGTCGGGTTTGGACGTTCCGAATGCACTTGTTGGCTTTTTTTATTTTGTTAATCTCCTTTTATTTTCTGTGATGTTATTTTCAGATCCCTATCGTTATAAATAAATGGCTAAAACTATTCCGTAAGCATATCCTAGAATTGAGGACGAAAAGAGTAAATTTTACTGATGTTTAAATGATGAAATGCTAGTTGAATATAAAAACAAAATCTTAGAGTCTAAACTAAAGGAATTTATTAACTTAGCAATTGATAATGCAAGTAAAAAATCTGGTAGATCAATTTAGAATTAGAACTCTTCAGAAAGAAAGAATGAACTCAGGATGGAGGTACCAGTTTCTTGCAATTGATTGTGCACACGAATCTAAAAGGTTTAAAAGCGTTTCAGATATTGGGGCAGCCGAAGCAGATTTTAACGCTATCATTGAATTTAAAAATAGTGGCAGTCCTCTTTCTCTCTACATATCCATTAAAAATAGAACTAACACCATGGGTGGACAGGATTGGCCAAAAGCAATCCATGCGCTTGAAACTGTTGCCAAGACGGATAAAAACAGAACAGGACCTTATTGTTGTATATTCGGAATAGCTATGGATAGAGGAAAGCGGTTAATAAAAAGAGATCAAAAAACTAAAAACCCACATTCCATGAATACTGAAGTTTGGTTGTCAGATTTTTTTTGGCCTTTTTTCTCTAATTTTTCATATGAAGAAATTATGAAAACTGTTTTAATAGTATTGTTGGAGAAAGAGGATGAAGAAAGCAATTTTAGCATTCAAATACCAGACCTATTAGTAAAAACATTCGGTGAATACTGCAACGAGCAAGGCTTGATTAACAAACAGGGATTATTTGATGATCCGTTTAAACTTGTAAATTTTTTCTGTACGTAGTTTAAAATGGTAAATATTGATATAAGATGTGGGGATTCCAGGACAGAACTGTATGATTATCCAGATGGTTATTTTAGTTTAATTGTCACTAGTCCTCCATACGCGGATGCAAGAAAAAGGCACTATGACAGCATTAAAACTTCTGAATATCCAGAATTCATGGCTTCATTTCATGCTGAGTTCTGGAGAGTATTGGCTGATGATGGATCATTTGTTTTAAATGTAAAAGATAAAGTAGTAAATGGTGTAAGAGATAGATATGTTTGGAAGACAATAGAAGTACTTTCTGAATTGGGTTGGAGGTGTGTAGATGATTATATTTGGACAAAACCAAATGCGATGCCTGGGTACTGGCCAAACAGATTAAGAGATGAATGGGAATATTGTTTCCATATGACAAAAAACAGAAAATTTGCAATGTATCAAGATCAAGTAAAGAAACCTATAGGTGACTGGACCAAGCAAAGATTAAAAAAACTAAATGGTAAAAGCGCTGAAAGACATGATAGTGAGAATAACAGTGGTTTTGGGCGAGATTTGAGAAATTGGGTTAATAAAAAAAGTGTTTTACCGGGAAACAATGTTTCTATTCCATTAGTAGGAAAAAATATGGGGCATCCAGCTGCATTTCCTGCAGGATTACCTGAGTTTTTTGTCAAATTATTTTCTAAGGAAGGTGATAATATTCTTGACCCATTTGCTGGAAGTGGAACAACAGGTGTGGTTGCTAGAAAATTAGCTAGAAATGCTGTATTAATTGATACGTCAGAGGAATATGTAAATCAAATGAAAAAAAGAATAGGTGCAGAACAATTTGCATTTTAAAGCCAACCCCTCAATGTATAGCTACCTTCATTCTCATTGTCTACAAAATCAGGGAACGCTCATTAAACAAAACATAAACAAAGAATCCAAAAAATTTCAATTAGATTCTTAACTGATGCTTAAGATGACAGCAAATTCAGTATTCAGCCTGAGATCCGACTGCAGACCCTGAAACCATTTATAATTTAGCTTTTGCCTTTTCAAAAGGAAAGTGCCAGATTGATTATTCAAATATTTAGGGGCAATAAGGGAAAGTAATTTTTGTAATGTTTTGGAATAACATATGAGTTCAGGGAAAAATATAAAACCAGCCAAAAAGCGGTTCTACCGAAAACGGGTGGAGTTATTTACGTTGATCGATAAAATAAAATTATGGCCATCTCGAAAAGGCATGCTGCATGGTATCCGATCAATCAATAAAATGGGAGAACAGGCAGAAGTGACCACCCATTGTAATAAAACTTTTATGATCAATAACTCACGAAACAGCAGGGCTGGCCGCTGGATTAGAAATAAGTTGTTTGTCAGCGTTTGCCCTAAGTGTGGTGTTCCCGACTGGAAATTGGAAAAATATGATTCGACACGCTTTAAGCGTCACCAGGGATCGCTCTTGATTAAGAAAGACAACTAGCTTTTTAATTCACTGAAGCTGAATTATTTTCCACTGTGTTTAGATGTTGGTTGCTTTGTTTACTCATTTCCTGAAACAAGTAATTTATTCTTGCAGAAAGATAAATTCCCTCATATTTAATCCCTTACTAATTTTATTACTGACAACAGCAATAATGCTTGATTGTTGTTATCAGATATGGAAAAGTTTAGCCTGGTCAGCGAGATACAACATCTCAAAAAGGGGAGTGGATCGGTAGTGATCGTGTGGACTCTAAATCCACTTAGCTCGGTGCAACTCCGGGGCTCCCCTCCAACAAATACTTCAGATTTAAAAGAACTCCGAAAAACGCCATTTTGAGGAGGTTGAAATTGGCAATCACTTGGACAAACACACAGTATACACGACTCATTGAACTTGATGCCAACGAAGAACAACTCAATCAGACCATTGTTTCAAATTCAGAGCGTAATACTACTTTTCAAAAGCTGGAAAAAACGCTGGTCAAGCAACAGAAACAACAGCTTGAAGAACTCCGCCAGGTACATCATCGACCTCAGTTATCTCGCTTAGAATCAAAATTAGTTGAAACCCTGACCAGCCATGATTTTGTACAGGTCACAACCCCCACCATCCTGTCCCGTAATTTGCTTTCCAGAATGTCTGTCACAGAAGAGCATCCACTCAATTCACAAATTTACTGGTTGGAAAAGGATAAGTGTTTAAGGCCAATGTTGGCACCACATCTTTATTACGTGATGAAAGACCTGCTGAGATTATGGGAAAAACCGGTTCGAATTTTTGAAATTGGTTCCTGTTTTCGGAAAGAATCTGAAGGGGCACGACATACCAACGAATTTACCATGCTTAATTTATGTGAATTTGGGCTACCCGAAGAAAACCGACAAGAACGACTGGAAGAATTAGCCCGCATCATTATGGAAGCGACGGAAATAAAAAAATATGATTTTGAAACGGAGTCTTCTGCTGTTTATGGCTCAACATTGGATGTCGTCACTGAATTAGGGGGTGGACTTGAACTAGGTTCCGGCGCAATGGGACCACACCCACTGGATCATGCCTGGAAGATTACTGATACCTGGGTAGGTATCGGTTTTGGACTTGAACGTTTATTAATGGCCCGAAAAAATTCCAAAAGTTTAGGCCGTTATTCCCGTAGTATCTCTTATTTAGACGGTGCCCGACTCAATTTATAAATTATCGCTATCCTAATTCTATACTACCGCTTAATTTTATAAGCTCAGTTTTTGGCCAAAAAAATCAAACCAAATACCTGGAGAACCTTTAAATATGTTAATAACAGTCATTGGAGGAAAACTTCAAGGTGTTGAAATCACGTATTTGGCTCAAAAAGCCGGATATGAAGTTTTACTAATTGATAAGAATGATCAGGTGCCCGCTTTTGGTTTATGTGATCGATTTGTGCAAGCGAATGTCTTGAATGATCAGGAAATCAAAACGCACTTAGAGCAATGCGATATCATATTTCCCGCCTTTGAAAATCTGGAAGGGTTAACCCGGCTCAGTCAAATATGCCAACAGATCAACAAGCCCCTTGTCTTTGATCTCAATGCTTACACTATTTCCAGCTCAAAACTGGCTTCGGATCAGCTATTTACCAACCTAAAACTTTCACAACCAGCCTTGTGGCCCGACTGTGATTTCCCAATTGTGGTGAAACCCAGTGATGGCAGTGGTAGTAACGGGGTCAAAATTTTCACAACCCACAGAGAAGCCCAGCAATACTATCAAGGCCAATTTCCTCCTACGCATTGCGTTGTTCAGCAATATATTGACGGACCATCCTACTCCATTGAAGTTATCGGATCCATGGATAAATACCAGGCTTTCCAAATTACTGAAATAGTAGTAGATGCTGCCTATGACTGCAAACGTGTAACGGCACCGGTGGGATTACCAAAGAAATTGGTTCAGGATTTTGAAGCCCTTGGGATAATTATTGCTGAAGCTTTAAAATTAAAAGGTATTATGGATGTGGAAGTCATTCTGCATGAAGATCAACTCAAAGTTTTAGAAATTGATGCCCGTTTTCCCAGTCAAACGCCGATTACGGTGTATTGGTCCTCTGGTGTAAATATGGTTCAGGAATCAGTAAATCTCTTTTTAGATGAAAAATTTCCAACGAATCAAAACAAAGTAGACGGACAATTTGTTATCTTTGAACATATAACGGTTAATGAAGAATCGATTCAGGTTCAGGGTGAGCATATTATAGTGGCAGATGGCCCCCTGCATCTGGAAAAGCACTTCTTTGGCGCAGATGAGGCCATCACCAATTACCAAAATGAAAAAAAGCAATGGGTTGCCACATTGATTATGGTAGCCAATACTGAAGCAGAACTAAAATATAAAAAAATAGCGGTAATTAATAGCATTAAAAACCAACACAATATTAATAAAGTAATCGATTTAGATCCGATTAGAATTAACCAATAAAACCGATGACCCGATTAAAAACTACAGATGTTAATGATATTGAACATTCTCTTTTTGAATATGATAACAAACTAAAGCAGATATGCGGGTGTTCGCTATGGGAAATCGCCTGTCAGGCAGCCGGTTTAAATATAGAAGATTTAGCAGTTATAAAAAATAGTGCCTACAAAATTCACATCATCCCCGTCAATAATGGATTGGGAATTATCAGCGGATTTACCGAGAGTTTAAAAAGCATTATCTCCCACCTGGGTTTTCCAGTGATACTATCAGACACCACCGATGTTACCGGCCTGTCTCAGGCCATTGAAAAAAAGGCAGACCTGGTTTTTATGGCCGATGATGATCGATTTGTTATCTTTGATTTGAAAAACAGAAGCATCATTGATAATACTCCGATGACGGCACTTGGATATGTCACAGCGTTAGATTTAATGGTAAAAAGTATCCATTCAAAATCGGTGCTGATATTGGGATGTGGTCCGGTGGGGATAGCCGCAGCAAAAGAAGTTATCAGACTTGAAGGACAGGTATCTGTTTTTGATACTGATCCATCAAAAAGTGAGGTTTTAAAAAAACTTATTCAAAAACCTGAAGGTACAGAAATAAACGTTGAGGCAGATTTTCGAAAAGCTTTAAAAAACCACCAATTAATTGTCGATGCAACCCCAGCCGCAGATATCATCGATATTGCAGATTTTCAGTCTGATACTTATATTGTAGCGCCAGGTGTGCCTTGTGGGATTACAAAAGCGGCTTTGGTTCAATACCCCGACCAGATATTGCACGATCCCCTGCAGTTAGGTGTTGCAACCATGCTGGCCCAGTCCCTTAATAAAACAGATCTTTAATTACAACTAGAGTTGTTATTATCAGCACGCATGACAATAAGCCATATTATAATGTGTTTTTGATGAAAAAGATAAAATTATCGCTGTCATACTGAATGAAATGAAGAATCTCTATTAAATTTAGCAAGAGATCCTTCGCAAGCTCAGGTTGACAGAAGTGGTCAAATTCATTGCAGATATTTCACAGTGAACCGGTTTAATAAATCCAGAATAATTCCTTAATTATTTCAACGGGGCATTCATTTTAGCGTGAAACTTATTCACTGAATTTAGTTCGATATCCAGTAATTTAGCAATTCTACTTTTAGCAATCATTCCTTTGGCACCATCCGGTTCCGCACATACGGTACCGATATCCAGATCTTCCCTAATCTGTCGCATCACATCCTCATTGCTCAGATCGATCAGATCAATGCCAAGTTTTTCAGCTACATATTGTTTGGCGTCATTTATCTTCATGCCTTTTTTCAGCTGCATCCAGGCCACCAGATCTCCGGCGGTCCGCATACCACACATCCCCGCTGCCATAACATGAGCGATTGTCATACCAAATGGATCTCCGACACCAACCTACAACCCATCGGCCATACCGATCTCGACCAATGACTTGGAGGCTCTGGATACACTATCGATAGTAGGCATTTCCACCATCGGAATTCCGCAGACACCCATTCCCACATTAGGATGTACCGGAATTTTTGCGACCGCTGTGGTTGCCTTAACAAAGGTTACAGCGCGCGCCAAATTCCAGGGCGCAGACTCTGAAGCATTAACATTAATGGCACATCCGAAAATATCGGCTCCAGCTTCTTCTGCTATCTTTACTTGTTCATGGGGGTACAAACCAGCCAGACGTTTGCCGTTATATTCAATCTGTCCATGCATACCCAATACAAACTCACTGGCCATTCCAAGCTCTAAAGCCATATTTGGACACAATTTTTTGATTTTCTCCATGGCTTTCAAAGTGGCATACAAATCCGCATCACCGGCTGAACCCGACGTATCAAAGTTAAATCCATCACAGCCAACGTCATAGAGTTCTGTTGCTATAAATACCAAATCATCTGTTAAGGCTTTGGCAGCTTCTTCCTGGGATTTTCGGGCTTCTTCAATTTTACCCTGGGGAATCAATTCTGAAGCATTCGGGAAAGGCCCATCCGGCTGATAATACAGCCCCAGATTTGGTTGAGTACCATATATTAATGGTATGGTGAGAGACTGAGAATACATATAGTAGCGTTGCTTTTCGTAATTAATGATAGACTTTACAGGTTTGCAACTATAGTCATAATGCCCCATTCCAGAAGTATCAGCGCAGCAAACACGCTCATAAGCCATTACCGCATTAAAATACCCCATGGGTAAACCTGTTCCACCATCCGGTCGATCGGCAACCATCATACCCGACGCACCATCATCCGTTGTAATAACTTCATTACCGGGGGCAACTGAAACAGTACGATTTGGATCCGCATAGATAGCAAATAGATTATCTAACTCTTCTGATGTCAGTTCGGCGATTTGCCCTTTGTCAGCGGCATCCTGAGTTCCCACCCATAAATCTTCCTTAATATCATCAGCCGACATCGATATCCGTTCTCCATCACCCATTCTAACAAGAATTTGATCGGTCACAATAGTTATCCTCCTATATTACTATAAATTAAAATATACCGCTTAAAAAATTTGCAGACTATTTTTGCAAATGATCGTTCGGGTTTGAATTGATGTTCTCTTGGTCCTGGGTTGAAAAATTTTTCATTTGCCCTTAAAGAAAATTCTAATTATATGCTACCCTCCTTTGAATCAAAGCTTTTCATCCCATTCAATACCGATCTGTTGCAATTATGCTACCAATACCTAAATCGTTAATGTTTACAATGTCTCATCACCACCAAATACCACTACCAATCACCTGGCACTTATCCTATTACTTTTCTTGTCAAATCTCTTATTATAGGGATTAATTCTGAAATTCCGTGATCTAAAAACAAAGCCGTTCGGCCAAATCGCAAATCTCCATTTTGCGATTTGGCCAATTTAAATCTTTTAACGGTAAAAATTTAAGTAAAGTCATTATCCAAAAAGCTAAACAGCTGGCATAAGTCATGCAGCAAAAACTCGAAATTTTTTTGAGATAGCAGCCTTATCTCAAATTTTTAAATGGCAGCTTTTTAGGTAAACAATAGACACCAATCTCACAAACCCGTTTCTTCAATACAGGAAATAGTGAAATTGAGGACATGGCTTTTTACACCTTTAATCTAAGCTATGTCTGTAAAAAATGAATTTTTATATCAATGAGCCGCCAATGGTAATCGAAAACAGGTTCAATTTTTAATTATATTCCAGGAGATCATAAAATGATAGTAGTAGGAGAGCTAATCAATGCCAGTCGTAAAAAAATGGGAGAAGCCATTCGAACTAAGGATGAAGCCTATATCAAAAAGATAGCTACCGATCAATTCGAGGCTGGCGCTGATTTTATTGATGTAAACGCCGGTATTTTTGTGGATGAGGAGCCTGAATATTTGAAATGGCTAGTTGAAAAAGTACAGGAAGCAGTCAAAGCTCCTTGCAGTATTGACAGCCCAAGCCCAAAAGCGATACAAACAGCGATGGAAGTCCATCAAGGAGATGCGGCCCCAATGCTAAATTCTATCTCTCTGGAAAAAGAGCGCTACGACGCACTGGTCCCAATTGTAGCTGGTACGGATATGAAGATCGTCGCCCTGTGTATGAGCGATGAAGGTATGCCTGAAACCACTAAACAACGATTGGATATTGCAGATAAGCTGGTTAACGGTATGGTCCAACAGAACATTCCGATTGAAAATATTTACGTTGACCCTCTGGTACAACCGGTTTCAACGAATCAACAATTTGGGATTGAGTTTTTAAATGCTGTTAAAGCCATTGTACAAGAGTTTCCCGGTGTACACACTATGTGTGGTCTTTCCAATATTTCATTCGGTTTACCAAACCGTAAACACCTCAATCAGGCTTTTGCCATTATGGCAATTGCCAATGGTTTGGACGGATTGATTATTAATCCCCTGGATAAACGCATGATGGCGAATATGATTGCGGCTGAAACATTAGCCGGTAAAGATGAATTCTGTATGGGTTATTTAAAAGGTCACCGAGCCGGTCGCTTTGAGCTATAATTAATTGACTTGATATCAAGCTACCAAATCCAATCTTTTAAGAATTGTACTTAACCATAAATATCAAAAGATCGAATCGTTTTGATCCGATCTAAACAGACTTGTTTTTATTAAAGGCAAGTTTAATCGTTAACTAGAAAAACACAATAACGTGGAGAATACTGTTATGAGTGACAATCCGATTTTTCAAGAAGCAAAAAAATTCATCGTTGCGCAAGATAAAGAAAAAGTGGCTGAAATTACCAAGAAATTCATCGCAGACGGTGGTGATCCCATGGAAATTATGAACAACGCCTTTATTCCAGGGATCAATGAAGTCGGTGATTTATTTGGGCGTGGCCAGCTTTTCTTACCAGAATTGATGTTATCTGCAGATGCGATGTTGATTGCCACAGAACTCGTTAATGGTGCCTTAGAAGGAACTGCTAATGCACAGAAATCAGGAGGAACAATCGTTCTGGCGACCGTCAAGGGTGATGTTCATGATATCGGAAAATGTATCGTCGTTTCATTGATGAAAGCCAATGGTTTTAAAGTCCATGATCTGGGTCGTGATGTAGACGTCGAGCACATCATTGAAACAGCTGTTAAAGTTGAAGCAGATGTTATTGGTACCAGTGCTCTGTTAACAACCACCATGAAACAACAAAAAGTACTTGAAGAAGCTTTAAAATCAGCTGGTTTAAAAGATAAAATTAAAACTGTTGTCGGTGGCGCCCCTGTAACACCACGATGGGCCGCCAGAATTGGTGCAGATGGTTATGCTGAAGACGCTCAGGATGGCATTTTAAAAATCAAAGAAATGCTGGCTTAAGAAAATTCTTTTCCTATGACAAGATGCTAGCAGGGAATTACCTATTAAGAATCCCCTGTTAGTTCAGTGCTATCTATCCGTATACCCAGGGTATGGACAACCCGATCTCATATTTTATCTTAAAGCAGGGTCATCAAGGATTATAATTGAAGATAAAATCGTTCCTCGCTGATTTAATCCTTCGCAATCCTAGGTCTACCGGTTGCTGTAAATATCAAATCTGATCCCAGAAATAGTTCGGCGCCACCCCCGATTCCGATCACAGCAATTTGATCATTTCTATCCATTTTTACTTCGACATGATCAGCACCAACCAAATCGGCTTGTTTTCTAATATATTCAATCATATTGTCATAGGCGAAGGAAACACCTTTTTCTAAATTTTCAAAATCATAAACACCATCAGGCAAATGCACACGGTAACCTAATTCCACACCATCCAGGGGGCTGATTTTCACACGTTTTTGTTGAAGAACACCTCCTGATAATGCACCAATAGCATTCGCAATTTCGGCATATTTAGGGATGACTAAATCCGTATTCAATTGACGGGCTGATTTTGGAAAATAAGCTTCCACGGGTGCTCCCACAGCCACAATAGGCTTATTTAGCGTAAATTTAATGTCCAGGCTTTTTGTTTTTTTATTTCCCAAGCCCATTTGTAACATATTAAAAGCGGCAGACTCCTTCTTCCAACCCGGCTCAGAGACTTCATCACATAAGACCTTATTCACCAACTCAGTTGATATCAGATCAGATACATTTGAGATAATTTTTTGGCAAAACAATTCCACCGATAAACCTGCTTTTTTTGCCAAAATTTCTGCACCAAGCCTTGATGCTTTATTATTGGAACCAGGCATTTTTCCTAAGACATGCAAGGCATCTGTGGGGGTAAAGCCAGATTGTAAAATCAAACGTTTAGCCCGAAGTTTATCCAGTTGTTTGGCGATGAAAAAATTATTACTTTCAATCGCTTCCCTTAAATTGGTAATTAATTTTGGACCTTTTTCCAATTGTGAAATCAGTAAAAGATCTTCACCCGGGATTTGGTATTCTGCTTTCCGATTAAGCATCACAAATTGTTCGGCATAAATATCTTTGTATTCGTCAGAAAGTTGTAATTGCAACTCCAATATTATCTCGGGATATTGATCAGCAAGAATACATAGTGGAATCACGCGATAAGGACCAATCGAGACCCAATCAATTAAATCAGACTGTTTGTAGAGTACCTGCACGTGACTATCTCCACCCAGGCCGGCAGTATGCACATCAATGGCTTCCACCATGGTGCGGAATTTCCCAACCATTGCACCTTTAGGATTAATTCTGGGGTGACCCTCAGACAGTGAAGCAATATCTGTTGTGGTACCCCCCATATCTACTACCCAGACATCCCCTTTCCGGGCCAGGTGATAAGCACCAACAACGCTGGCTGCCGGACCGGAAAGTATTGTTTCAACCGGCCTTTGCATTGCCCAATCAGCTTTCATCAACGAACCATCCCCTTTGACAACCATCAAAGGGGCATCAATACCATGTTGCTCAAGCGTTGAACTTACATCCAACATTAATTCCTGTAATAAAGGAATTAATGTCGCGTTTAGCGCTACAGTAGTCGCTCTTCTAACCGAATTTAAATTAGAGGTGAGTTCATGGCCACACGTGACAGGCAATGATACTCCTGCATCATTTTTAGTCAATTCCCTGACCATTTCTTTAACCCGCAATTCATGACTGGAATTCAACACTCCAAAAAAACCTGAAATGGCGAAAGCATCAACATAATCTTTATGTTTCAATATGGCCTTTTTAACAGCAACTTCATCTAAAGGGCATAGCTCGTTTCCAAGGGTATCATGACCCCCAACTAAATATTCAATTTTTTTGGTAACCAACTCATCTTCAAACCCATTATTTATAATTAAGGATTTATCATAGCCGATTAATAACAGGCAAATCGGATTACCGTGCCCTTCCACGATTGAATTCGTGGCCAGTGTCGTTGAAAGTGCAACCAGGTTGACATTTTTTGGTAAAACAGTATGCGCCTGATCTGCGAAAACACCGTTAATCGCTTTTTTGATCCCCACTGACAGATCATAGCGTGTCGTTAAAGATTTGGTTCCGGCATAAATTTTTCCATTTTGGTGATCAGCTAAAACTGCATCGGTATAGGTTCCTCCCGTATCTATTCCCAGTGCGATATTCATCATGAATCCTTTTTAGATAGTTATTTGTTGTATATTTTAAATCAGGAATTAAACCACTAAAAATCGATAGTAATGATTTCGTTTTCTTTAAAATGAATAAAGTTTTTTTCGTCATGAGGGCCATACAATATTTTTATAAAATATTCATGTGTTCCATCGATTTCATTGTATTCCAAATCTAAAAATTTAGCATTTTTTTGTCCAATTTCTCTCATTGGTGCCAAATCCTTAACACCGGTGTCTATCAATGTGATATGGGAATATTGCGCAAAAGTAAGTTTAGTACCCATTTCCGCTTTTTCTCTACCCATCTTAGGAACATAGTCTTTTTCCATGTAACCCAGTGGGTCCCGATCTTCTTCTAACCAACCCGGTGTTAAATAATAAGTACCGGGGTGGGCTTTAAATTGACTATCATAGGCTTTAATTGAGCCTATAAACAGTGCAATACAATCATGAACTCTGGGTACAATTATACCTTGTCTCGGTGCTTTAACTCCGGCAATACCATTGGAACAGAAACCATATCCCAGTACAATCTGCGTAGCATAAGATTCCACGGCATCTATCTCCTGCTGTAATAATTCCGGCATTTTCTTAGGTGTATCATGTAAAGTGGAATCCAGATATCTAAGTTCAAAACTGCTGTCTCCTTCTATAATCGCCTCAAGTTCCGGTTTCATTACACTACAGGCAATGATAACTTTTTTACCCGTTGTTTTTTGTTCATCCTGAGATTTATTAATCATTTTAACCTCCATGTTAGGAACCAATAAAATTCATCGGTACTGAAATCACAAACTACTTATTATTTTAATTTTTTGGATAGCGGAAATTTACGCAAAGCCATAAATGCAGGATGGCAATCGTCTAATCTGTTTGTAAATGAAATAACGAAGAAATTATCATTAAAGAATCTCTTTACCCATTTCATTTCGACGAGGAACAAGGAGATTTATAATCACCTTTAATCAAATATGCCAGAACTTTACATCAGTTAATATGAATGCCATTCGACTACTGGCATAAATGTTGTACTTTCCTGGTTTAATAGCGCTAGATTATTCACTTATTGATAGCTTATTCAATGAAAGTCATCAAAAATAAAAAGCTCAATTGCAATTATCAATTTTTCCAAAATTGAATAGATCCGGTTGAGTAGTACCTGAATTAGGACAAACCAGTTTGAGTTATCTTTGAATCATTTTTGATTTATATATGACTCAATTAGTTCCATGACATATCAATAGATTTAAAAAACTCAGTTTTATTAAGATTTTTTTAAACATTTAAAAAATTTTTTAACTTTTTAAAATATTTATTAAGGATCAAATTATGAATATTTATGTTTGCGTCAAACATGTTCCGGACACTGCTGTTAATATAAAAATTTCTGGAGACAATACCATCGAAAGCAAGGGCTGTAAATTTGTTGTCAACCCCTATGATGAATATGCGATTGAGGAAGCCATCACCACAGTGAAAAACGCCGGTCAGGGTGAAGTCATTGTTGTTACTGTGGGAAATTCCGACGCCATCGCTTCCATCAGAAATGCGCTGGCTATCGGTGCTGACAGAGGAATATTAGTCAAAAATGATCATTATTTTCTAGATAGTGCTTCAACGGCCCTGGCCTTAAAAAAAGCCATTGAAAATGATGGTCAACCGGATTTAATTTTAATGGGAAAAACCTCTGTTGATAGTGAGGGGCTACAGACACAATACCGATTAGCCAGTGCCTTCAATATGCCAATAGCTAACGAAGTTTCCAAAATGGAGATGGGGGAAGGGAAAGTAATTGTTGAAAGGGAAATTGAAGGTGGAACCAGGCAAGTGATAGAATTAAAAACACCTTGCGTTATTGGCGCAACAAAAGGATTGAATGAGCCCCGATATCCAAAACTTCCTGATATTTTAAAAGCAAAAAAGAAAGCCGTTCAAGAGCTGGACATTTCAGAACTAGGTGTCACACAAGATGGACCTGTTGCTGAACTGATAAAACTGGAAGCTGTCGCAGAACGATCAGCAGCAAAAATTATCGATGGCTCAACTCAGGAAATGGCCCAAAAGCTTGTTAAAATTCTTAAAGAAGAAGAAAAAGTAATTTAATCAAAATATCCAAGGAGCATAAAATGGCTAAAATAGGTGTTATTATTGAAGTAGAAAACAATGAAGTAAAAAGTATCAATAATGGCGTGATTACCGCAGCTTCTGCAGAGGGAGCCAACGAAGTTTTCGCGATCTTTGCAGAAGGAGATGTAAATTTGAATAAGGATAAAGTTGGGATCTTTGGGGCAACGGTTGCCGTTCACCTTACCGCAGGTAACGCTGATCTATCTGCAAATCCCGACATCCAGGCCAGAGCTTTAGGTGAACTGGCGAAAGATCAGAATTTTGATGGTATAATCGCTGTTTCCAGTGCCAAAGGAAGAGATGTTCTGGCTCGATTAGCAGCTTTTTTAAATCTTCCCCTGGCACTCGATTGTACGCAAATCAATTTTGGTGACAATAGTGTTGTCAAGTCTCATTTTTCAGGAAAAACAGTGGCTACCGTTAAGCTTTCACCTGATCTTTTACTATGTGGCATTCGACCAAATGTCATCGAAGAAAAAGAAACAACATCTGACATATCGTTACTCGAATACGATGCAAAAGTTGAAGATCCCGGATTAATGAAAATTATCGAAATAAAACAAGCCGGTTCACATAAAGTTGACCTGAGTGAAGCCAATGTTATTGTTACCGGTGGACGTCCGATGGCAACGGTTGAAAACTTTAAGATTTTAGAAGTGTGTGCAGATTTAATGAATGGTGCCGTTGGTGCTTCTCGAGCTGCATTTGATGGTGGGT
>Ga0233437_1002613_pt1 | contig 26417 bp, 19 predicted proteins | sample SI_122_August201_FD_182714 | JGI IMG/M metagenome (GOLD analysis project Ga0233437, IMG submission 182714) | Seawater microbial communities from Saanich Inlet, British Columbia, Canada - SI_122_August2016_200_MG | ecosystem: Environmental > Aquatic > Marine > Inlet | place: Canada: British... | reverse complement strand
AGGTTTTCGAAAACCAGCCGGAGGTTTGTCGTTGTTTTGGAACATCTCGATTTCGAAGAAATTGGCGGTTCCAAAACAACTGCAAACCGGAGGCGGAAGGAAGAATACGTGACGCCGAGGTGACGCCAACGTGACGCCAACGTGACGCCGGGCTTTCGAAAACCAGCCGGAGGTTTGTGGTTGTTTTGGAACATCTCGATTTCGAAGAAATTGGCGGTTCCAAAACAACTGCAAACCGGAGGCGGAAGGAAGAATACGTGACGCCGAGGTGACGCCAACGTGACGCCAACGTGACGCCGGGTTTTCGAAAACCAGCCGGAGGTTTGTGGTTGTTTTGGAACATCTCGATTTTGAAAAAATTGGCGGTTCTAAAACAACTGCAAACCGGAGGCGGACGGAAGGAGAGGTGACACAAAGTTACGCTATTTATATGGCCATAGTTTTATTCTTTGCTTTCCATCTACCTTTATCACTATGGGACCCGGAGATAACTCTGATTTTGGTCTCTTGTCTCCAAAATAATCTGTATCAATGCTATATGGCTTATCATTTGCTTGTACAAAAGGCAGATTCGGCACTTCAGTATAGCCAAGAACATCAGTTGTAATAAGTTTTCTCGACTGCACACCTATCCAGTCGGTATTAAAATTCATTTCGAGATACCATCCATCATCTTCTTCAACAATTTTCATCTCCGGATCAAAATCATTAATAATAGCCGGATAGGGTTCTGCTTTACCAGGTTTTGCTCCGTTCAGATAAACATTTCCATCCATGTATACCGGTAATACAGCATTATCATAAACCGACAGATCCGCATTTCCAAACAATAGATTATTGTAGTATCGTTCGTCACCACTCTTATTTGGTGCCAGACCAGCCACCTCCGTAGAATGATTCACTAAATGAGGTGTCAATCTTCCTTCCCCAATCCCCACACGAATTCTACCAGCAATTAAATTATGCACAAAAGCTTCACCCTGAGAATTCACCAAAATAGATGTATTCGACAAAAGAAAGTTATTATCAATTAAGGCAGGACCATGATTTACCTCCATAAAGATATCTTCACTCGGACCATTATCATGGAGCAGGTTTTGAGTAACCCGGGTTCCCTGTGCCATCCAGTCAAGCCATATTCCACGATTACAGCGATAAATATGATTATTCCTGATATCAGAGTCCACAGCTCCGTGAATCTTAATTCCGGCCATTTCAGCTCCGGTAAACAAACGACGAATATGAATATCATGGATCACATTATCATAAATCTCACTAAAAACAGCCCCCATACTACCAACGAGTCCGGCCTGCTCACAGTGAGCTATCTCATTATTACGTACAATATGATGACCAATATTCTCCTTAGTCCAACCTGCTGCAGTAGCCCTTTCAATCGTCTTCACATAGCCCTCAGCAGAATTAGCCGAAGTATTATCCCACTCATCCCCATGCTTTCCAAGAGTAATGCCAACACAAGTTGAATATCTGACAATGTTATCCTCAATAATCCAACCTTTACTCCAATTAGTACCGATTAAACCAATTTGCTCCGCTGTTGGTGGTGCCCAGGGTGTAGCTGCCTGCTCCAATACAAATCCTTTAATACTAAGATAATTAATGCCTGTCTCCTCCGGATAAAAAACTGCCTGCCTAACATTAATCTCAACTTCTGCCTCATTAGGATTCACCCCGATAAACTGAGCCCATATAGTAGTCTTCCCTTCCCCTGCCGGATCAACTTTTGCAAACCAAAGAGCTGTTTCACCCACCGGTTCAAGAACCTCTTCGAGATTAACACCCTCTGTGAGCCAATGTCCGTTCAGATATACTGCACCGGTATGATGAGGTCTGTTCATAGGATTAAACCAATCGCCTGATATCAGATCATCGTAAGGATTGAATTCACCAAAGAAAGTATTTGGGATTTCCACTTTCCATGTATCGCTATCAAGTTTTTCCCAGTTTTCTATTAGCTCTGATCCTTTTATCACTACCGCTTCACCATTAGCAGCTTGATAGGTGATTCTATCCGTATCTGATATTCCTCCACGGACAGGTGTAATCCGCTCACGATAAGTACCTTTGTGAACATTAATTATATCACCGGGCTGGGCCAGTTCTGATGCAGCCTGAATAGTTTTCAAAGGCTCTGTCTCAGTACCAGGATTGGTATCGCTGCCAGATGGTGATACATGATACATATCACCGGTCGAGGTACATGAGTAGATTAACAGGGCGAGGAAGATGGATAGAAGGATTGTTGTTTTCATAAATTGGTTTTTGTTTATGTCTGCTTACGTTTGCTTACACAGGGAAATTACTACCTCGCCAACAAGGAATTGTCCTTCGATTATTGGCTCTTGAGATTTTACATTTTGAGAATGTGCCAAAATAAATGTTAATACAACCAGCAGCAATAGCCTCCTTTGTAATAATGCGTTCATCTAACAAATTTAAGTAATGTAGTAATCAGTTCCAATGGCTTTGTTCTGAATAGCATGACTTATTAACTCGAAATACTGAAACCCGATTAAGCGAAAAAGTGAGTCCAAACATCCATTCAGAATGACAAGCATAATAATATCTCGTCTACACTTGAGCTTGTCCTCACTTCCTGGTCGCAGCAATCACTCCTCTGAAATAACCAATTGACTCGGCAATTCCCATGAAAGGATCGTTCATATTTCTTTCGTGTTCAAGGCTAACCACGCCAGTATAATTTACTTCCCTTAGCATCTTAACGAATGCAGGAATATCCAGAATCCCCCGACCTACTTCAACAGAATAGCCATGTTTCGATGATCCGGTAACATCTTTAAGATGAATGTCAAAAACTCTAGTATGATATTTTTTCAAATCGGCAACAGGGTCTTTCCCATTCCTCCTGTCATGACCAATATCAAGACACATACCCATTCTTGGATCTAAATCTTTTACATTCTCCCAAACATCATCTGCATCCGGAAATTTATCAATATCCGGACCATGAAGATGAATGGCATAATTCATATCAAACTCAGCTACCTTTTCATTTACATATGGAAGTAGATCATAAGTTGGCACCCCTACGATAGTTTTCACCCCTACTCTTTTGGCATAGGCAAATACCTGATCCACTTCCTCTTTGGTATTCATATACAAAGGTCCTACAGCATAACCTGTTACATCTGCACTCTTTATTAATGCATGAAAAGCCTTTATCTCATCATCACTACTAGTTAATGGCAGATGAAAATTCTTAATGCATAAGTAATGAACATCAGTTCTTTGCAATGTTTCAAGTGTCTTTTCCAAATCAAATTTTGCAAAAGTATACCCGGCTATTCCCAATTTGAATGATTCATAGGTATCCGGAGCCGGCTGAGGGTCAGGGCGATTCTGAGCTTGTACACTTATAATTTGAAATGCCAATAATAAAAAAATCAGTACTTTGCTTAGAGATTTCATAGGTCCTGTTTATTAGTTTTTTGTTTGCTTTGAGCCATTCAATATAACAAATATGCCGGCCGCTTACCTAAAGAAGTTGAAGAAAGATCAGGTATTTGAAAACAAAAGATACTAATTCGCAGTAAATGCGCTTTTTAGTTATCCGAAGGCACCATAATTATCCTCAAATATGATATTAGAGCACTATCAGGAGACATCAATGCATATAACTCCCTGCATTTATGTCTATAGTACTGCCTGTTGCATGCTTAGCCAGGCCACTGGCCAGCAACACAATGAGGGGCCCCAGATCATCAGGCTTAGTGATTTCGTTTAATGAAAGTTGATTTTTCACAAAATCCTCACCAAACTCATCGATAAATTGTTGGGCCATATCGGTAAGCACAAATCCAGGGGCAATGTTAAAGGCCGTAATACCTTGCTTGCCAAACTCTTTCGCTATGGTTTTTGTAAGTGAGACTATTCCCCCTTTGGAGGCTGCGTATGCAACATAATCTGAGGTTTCTCCTCGAAAAGCCGCCCGGGAGCTAATGTTAATAATAATTCCCCCATCCCCTTGCATAAAATGATTGACAGCCATTTTACTGAGCACTGCAACTGACACAAGATTGGTTTCAATGGTCTCTTGGAAGTCATCTGTCCAATCAGAATCCTTTTTTTGGATCGGTGATTTGATCGCTATTCCAGCATTATTAACCAAAACATCAATATGGCTCATCCTGCTAAGAACCTTAGAGAATAAGTTCATTACTTCATCTTTCTTTCCTAAATCTGCCTGGATGGCAAAAGAATTGTTACCGATTGAAGCAGCCAACTCCTCAGTAGCTACACGTGAAGATCGATAATGCATAGCAACTTGTGCCCCTGCATGACCAAGATGTTTGGCAATGGCATGACCAATACCCCGACTGGCACCTGTAACCAATATGTTCTTATTCTTCAGATTAATGTGCATCTGGTTTATTTTAATAGGAAATAGCTGATTTTAACATCCTGGTTCATCAAAGTTAATCATAATCACTTTCTAATATTCTGTTTTGTAATAGCTATTTATTGACTTAAGGCCTGAAGTCTTAACCGAAACTTAACCGAATCTTTTTTTTTCTTAACCCGTAGAAATAAGTAATTGACCAACTTTACCTGAAACACTTACCAGATGAGTCCAGTTAATCCCAGAAAGAAATTCAGACGGCTGGTTGTCCTTTATACCATGGCCATAGTTTTGCCCGGAAGTATTCTTGGATTCATGGCTTACCGTGGGATTATGGGACAAACCCTGGTTGATGAACAACTGATGGAGCAACGCCTTACACGGAGATATGATGCTTTTGTGAAGGCAATTGAAGACACAATTAGTAAGTGTTATCGCTATCTTTCCCCTGGTGAATTGTCTTGGGTACAAGATCAGCTTATTCTAAATGATTCAGGGGTAGATAAAGGTTTTTTGAGTGAAGGACTGATTGTGGCTATTGCCGGATCTGATCATACCGGATCAATCGCATATCTGAATATGGATAATTTTACAGGAATAGCAGACAAGATGCAAGATCATCCTTATCAAACTCTTGTCAGCAATCTGGCAGTCACTATAAAAAAGGGCCTGAACCATCAACAAAAAAGGCCGCTATGGGGAGTTGAGCGATATTATCCATTTTATCAGGATTCACTTGCTGTCCTAATCACCTTCTTACAATACACTGATTATGCTCTGTCGATCCTTTTTGATGAGCAGGAATTGGTGGAAAGGGCCTCCCCTCTTTTAGATAAGCAGGGTGTGGTTGGTAAAATTCACTGGCAAATTCGTAATCATGAGGATAAGACAGTGTGCCAGGATACAGCGTTTTACCGGAGCAGGCATTCATTTAAAAGCTTTACCAAGCCAATGCTTGGAGCCTTTGAAGTAAGGTTGTGGGAAGAAGAAAATGAATGGTTTGCAGATCGGAATTATTTCTACTATACCATGGGATTTGTTTTGATTATTCTGATTATTTCCATCGGCCTTCTTTTGGTTTTCAGGGCATTAGCGAAAGAGTACCAGTTGGCCAATCTGAAATCTGAATTCATCAGTACTGTTTCACATGAGTTTAAGAGTCCGATCACCTCAATCAGGCAAATGAGTGAAATGCTGATGCAAGGCCGGATGCGGTCTGAAGAACGTAAACTGGACTATTATAGCAGTATGCTTGCACAAAGTGAGCAACTGAGTCATTTGGTGAATAATATTCTGGATTTCTCACGACTTGAAGAAGGGGAGAAGAAGTATCGCATGGAAGATTGTGATCTGATCAAGTCCATCCAGAAGGTCATTGATCTGCTTTTGATCAAAAACAGACAAGCTGGTTTCAAGATCGACTTCAGACATCCCGATCAGTTAAACCCGGTTAAGGCTGATTGCAACGGTATTATACAAGTGGTCTATAATTTGCTGGATAACGCCATTAAATATTCTGGCCAAAAAAGAAAGGTAGAAGTTGAATTGACGCCCATTAATAATCAGGTAGTCATCAGGGTTATTGATTTCGGTTTTGGTATGTCAAAAAAGGATATCAGAAGGATATTCAGTCGTTTTTACAGAAGCGATGTGGTCATCCTGAAGGGAATTAATGGGAGTGGTATTGGCCTGGCTATTGTTAAAAGAATTGTTCAGGCTCATGCAGGCAGAATTGAAGTCATCAGTGAACCTGGAAAGGGAAGCACATTTACTCTTATGTTACCATATGAAAGCATACAAAATCATGAAAAGAATACTAATAATTGAGGACGATCCGGATATCCGGATGGCACTGGAAGACGATTTTTATATTGAAGGATATGCTGTAGATCTTGCAATTGATGGACTTACTGGTTTTAATAAGGCGCAGGATTTGAATTACGATCTGATCTTACTTGATTTAATGCTTCCTGAAATGAATGGCATGGAAATATGTAAACAAATCCGTGGGCTTGGAATTGGAACGCCAATCATCATGTTGACAGCCAAAAGTCAGGAAATCGATAAGGTGCTTGGATTAGAGATTGGTGCAGATGATTACGTAACCAAACCATTTAGTCCACATGAGCTGCAAGCACGGGTCAAAGCTGTATTGAGGAGATCTAGCGGTCTTACTTCATCTAATGAGACAACTATTTACAGGTCAGGTCCTTTTATGTTGGATTTTACAAAACATACTTTCTTCTATGAGGAGGAGTACATCCATTTGACTGGGATTGAGTTTTCAATTATGCATATTCTTATGGCCCATGAAGGTGATGTGCTCAAGCGGGATTTAATTCTTGACCAGGTGTGGGGTGAGGATGTTTTTGTAACCCCCAGAACTGTAGATACGCATTTGGCCAATTTACGAAAGAAGCTGGCCAAATACTCCGCACGAGAAGATTGGATCGTTGGCCTTAGGGGTGTGGGTTACCGATTTGCATCAACAGTAATTTCAAAATAATGTGTAATGATTAGAATACTTCATTTGATTCTGGGTTCCATCATTGTGATGCTGTCAGCTTGTTATCCGCGAGATAGGGTTATGGAGCTGTCATCATCGTCAAAAGAAGCGCAAGAATTATTCAGCCAGGCCCGGCAATTGTTTCAGGAGCATAAATTTGAAAGAAGTCAGGAATTACTGCGTGAAGCCATTCGCCATGATCCGGATTTTGCTGTGGCCTATGCCATGCTCAATGATGAGGCTAATGTCGGGAAGGCGATGGACCTTATAGACAATACGTCTCGTGGTGAGGAATTATTCATCCGATATAAGTGGGCTGCTATCAATCTTAACATCGAAGAGGAAATCAGCTGCCTTGAAAGGATGACTGCCCTCTTGCCAGATGATCCCTGGCCTCACTATTATTTGGGCTTAACATATCATATACATAAGCAAAATCTGGAAATGTCGGCGAGTGAATTCTTGAAAGCACTGGAACTTGACCCGAATCATATCATTTCGCTAAATAGACTTGGCTATTATTATGTGAGAAGGAAGATGTTTGATTTGGCTGAACAAACATTTAAACAGTATATTGCCATTGCTCCACATGTTGCCAATGCCTATGATTCTTACGCTGAATTTCTCATTACCCGGCAGCGCTACGATGAATCTTTTGTACTGTTGGAAAAATGTATGGAGGTCGATCCGGAGTGGATGGTGGGCTATGCAAAAATTGGAGAACTATATGCCTTTAAGGGCATGCATAAAAAAGCAATAGAGTATTATAATCACTCCCTTGAATTAATTGAGGATCTGCCAACAATTAGATTCGTATACAATTGGAAAGCAGCCTCTTTGTATAGTCTTGGTGAGTATAACAATGTCATAACTTTGTTTGACGAATTGGGAGAAATCATGCATTCAGGCGAAATGTATATTTTCGAATTAGATCGTTATGAATGGCCCTTACATATGTCATTCTTTCTAGGAGACTTTGAACAAGTCCTGTATTTTGCCCATCAATATGATAATTTTGTCGAGCGCAACCTGAGCAACTTTCCTGAACCCAATGCTTTGCGCTTTACTGCTAAATTAAGGATGGCTCTGGCTCATGGACTGGTGGGCAACAGGATAGAATCTGATAGACTACTATCCCTTGCAGGTCAAATGGTTTTCGATCTCGGTCTCCCGGCCCTGGCTAACAAATGGTATCAGACCATTCTGGGGTGGCTCGAGATTCACCGGGGAAATTATGAGCAAGCAATTGTTTGCTTTGAAACTGACGAATTTGATTTGCTGCTTGCTAAATACTGGCACGGATATGCATACCAACAAGCTGGATACGAAGAAACTGCACAGGAAATATATTCAGAGATAAGGCCTTATTATACATATACATTTCCATATGCCTTGTGCATGGGAAAACTGTCAGGCAAGTAGATCCCTAAATGCCGCTACACCCTATTTCCTTGACCCAATCTTGACCAATCTTAAGTTTATCTTAACATAAGAGCCTAATGGCTTTGGTATCTTTGAGTTGTACATAAATGTATAAACCAAAACCAAGGCTATTACCATGAAAATAATCGTTATTTCCTTATTCTCATTTTTTCTGATCGTCAATAGTCTGGGTCAGGATATTATGGTCACTTTTACTGCAGAAGGTGAGGCCACGAGAATTGATAGTATATCCGCGTTGAATCAAACGAAGCACGAGCAGATTACCATTCCAGGAGATGCCATTCTGCATCTCAGATCCAGTTCCGGAATTCAAAGTATATCTGGTTTGAGTGAGCAACTATCGGTCTATCCAAATCCCTTCTCCAGAACATGTAAGGCCCTGATTACTCTTACTGAGCCCCAAAGGGTGAAGTTAAGTGTACACAAGCTGACCGGACAAGTTATTGTACAATCAGATCAATACCTGCAGCCAGGCACTCATGAGCTTGATTTAGCTTTGGGTAATACTGGAATATACTTGTTTATTCTACAGTCTGACAGTGGAATAAGCACTTGTAAATTGATTAACCTGTCGGATTCAGGGTCGGAAGCCCGGATTAGTTACCTGGGGCAGGGAGGGGACTGGCCTGGATCTCATATGATGAAGACTCATAATAGTAAGCAAGGATCTTATGAACTGAATTATACGGAGGGTGACAGAATACATTTCACCTGTTATTCCGGATCTATGACCACCATATTCACTGATGTGCCAGGTTATTCGAGAGACTACCCGGTAGAATTTGCTGATTGTACGGATCCAGATGACAAGCATTACAGAATTGTCAAAATCGGAGAACAGACATGGATGGAAGAGAACCTGGCTTACCTACCGGAGGTCAGCCCACCAAGTGAGGGTTCAGATTCACTACCACATTTTTACGTTTATGGTTTTGATGGTTTTGACGTATTAGATGCGAAAGAACAAGCAAACTACCAGAATTATGGAGTGCTTTACAATTGGCGGGCTATACTGCAGGGTGAAGCAAGCAGTTCACACGAGCCAAGTGGAGTGCAAGGAATTTGTCCTGAGGGTTGGCATCTGCCAAGTGTTGGCGAGTGGCGTACTTTACTAGCATATCTTGATACAGATGACCATATTAAGTTAAAATCGACTTATGGATGGTGCGATACCTGTGGTGGAGATAATTCTAGTGGATTTAAAGCACTACCTGGTGGTTTATTCGCCACCAACGAATTTTATCAGCTTGGGAATGCAGGACGATTCTGGTCATCTACCGAGGAAATCTCATGGAACCTTTGGCGCGCTGGACTAGGGTTAGGCTCAAAGTCTAGTCATGGAGCATCTGTTCGTTGCCTTAAAAATACTGGTCACCCTGTTGCCAGTTTTGTGTATACACCAACCGTTGGGACTGATACCACGCTTTTTCATTTCGATGCTTCGAGTAGTTTCAGTGATGAAACTCCACATGAGGAACTAGAGTTTCGGTGGGATTGGAATGGAGACAGTATTTGGGATACCTCTTATAATTCTGAGAAAATAGTATCACATCAATTCCAGGAAGCCGGATCGTATAAAGTGGTCCTGGAGGTGAAAAGTACAGATGGTCAGGTAGACACACAATATCGTTACCTTACTATTGCTGATGGTATTTATGTTGATGACCGCGATTTGAATAGGTATTATTATAAGTCCATTGGTAAGCAAACCTGGATGATTGAAAACCTGGCTTATCTCCCTTACTTGAGTGATCAAGATCCCGGCTCAGAAAAATCTGCACAATATTATGTTTATGCTTATGAGGGTAAAATAGTATCTGAAGCCAGGCGATTACCAAATTACCAGAAGTATGGTGTATTATACAACCGGATGGCAGCAGCATCGGCCTGTCCTCTTGGGTGGCACCTGCCCAGCGGAGAAGAATTGTACAATTTGAATGTATACCTAGGAGATAAGGGATTCGGTTTTGAGGGAGATAGGGATGCCATTGGGAAAGCTGTGGCATCAGCATCAGACTGGGATTACAACTATTATCTTGTAGGAAGTGTTGGAAATGGCCAGGAATCCAATAATAGTAGTGGATTTAATGCACGCCCAGGAGGTCATCGAGACTACAATTCCTTCAGGGGTATGAATATAATATCCTATATGTGGTCATCAGGTTTGAAATCCTATGAACTATACGGTTCAAACATCATGGGATTTCAGAGTTATATGTGGGGATCGATGCCCGGGCATGCTAACTCTGTAAGGTGCATTAAAGGTATTGGAAGACCAAGCGTTAGCACAGATTCGGTATCAAGTAAGACACAAAGCTCAGCGGTTATTTATAGTACGGTTTTAAGCAGTGGTGGGGATAACATATTATTAGCCAAGGGCGTATGCTGGTCAAAAAGGCCGAATGATCCAACAATCGCAGATAGCCATACAATGGATGGTAGCGAAATTGGATCATTCACCAGTCAAATAACTGACCTGGAAATAGGGACAGAATACTATGTTCGATCCTATGCAATAAATAGTGTGGATACTGCATATGGCAATCGACTTACAATCAATACAGTTGACTCCACTGGTACTTTCATAGACCCAAGGGATTACACAGAATACGCATGGGTTAAAATTCGCGATCAGATCTGGATGGCTGAGAATTTGGCCTTTTTGCCAGAAGTTCATTCATCCCCATCAGGCTCTGAAGAATTTGCCAGATATTACGTTTATGGTTATGAAGGGAATGATGTTATAAAAGCCAAGGAACATCAGAATTACCATCGTTATGGCGTTCTGTACAATTATTCTGCAGCAATGGATGGTGCTAATGGTAGCGACTCAAACCCCAGTGAAGTAAAAGGAATTTGTCCTATGGGCTGGCATTTGCCCAATCATGCAGAGTGGGAAGGTTTATCAAGTTATCGTTATGGGAATGCAAAGAGTCTGGCCGCCACCTCTGGATGGTCTGCTTCATTTAAGGAGGGTGATGTGGGAAATGATCAGGCTTCAAATAATTCTACTGGATTTAGTGCCTTACCAGCTGGTCGTCGAGTTCAATTTGGTGTTTTTTCTGGTCAGGAAGATGCTACTTTCTTTTGGGCCTCAAATGGAACATACGACAAAACTGCTGTTAGCAGGTCACTCATTTTTAGTGACGACAAATTGGAAAGGAATTATTCCAGCATCCATTCTGGTTTTTCAGTTCGCTGTGTCAAGGGAGGTAGCAAACCTGTAGCAAGTTTGGTGGTCAATACAAACATCGGAGGACCTGAAACTGTTTTTGAGTTCGATGCCTCAGCTTGTTATGATCAGGAAACTCCGTCTGCACAGTTATTATTTCGCTGGGATTGGAATGGTGACAGTGTCTGGGATACTGATTATGATACCACCAGAATTAGAACTCATGTATTTCATAAACCTGATTTATATACCGTCTTTATGGAGATTAAGGACAGGGAGGAGTTATTAGCAAAAGATTCTGTTCCAGTCATCGTCTTTGATCACAGCTTGATTGATCCCCGGGATGGGAATGAATATCCATTCCAAATATACGGCGCACAAACCTGGATGACCAAGAATCTTGCTTACCTACCAGCTGTTAGCCCATCCTCACATGGAAATGATTCGCTGATGCATTACTATGTATATGACTATGAAGGTAATGATGTTAATGAAGCCTGGCAGCAACCAAATTATTCACACTACGGGGTCCTATATAATTGGAGGGCTGCAATAGATGGTCATTCTATAGATGATTCAACTAATAGTTACATCCAGGGGGCTTGTCCTGATGGCTGGCACTTGCCAAGTGATGTTGAATGGACAGCCTTTACCGATTACTTAACCAACAACGGATTCGGTTTCGAGGGGAGTGGAGAAGATGTCGCAAAGGCTATGGCCTCAAGGTTTGGATGGAAAGAATCTTATAGGCTTGAACCGGGCAATGTTGGCTATAATCCGCTTTTGAATAATACTAGTTTGTTCACAGTGTTACCAGCCGGTCGTCGAAGTCACTTTTGGGGTTCAGAAGGCATTTATAGCGATATAGGACGTACAGCCAACTTTTGGACATCCTCAAAAAATGGTTCAATCCTCGCCTGGGCGAGGAGATTATATCGAGATCACGAAAGTGTATTACGTAGCAATGTCATTTTGAGTACTGGACATTCGGTTCGTTGTCTAAAGGATTAACTGTGCACAGAAGCTCGCAAGGGGAAAAAAGGCACATTGCATTAAATTGATCTTCGGGTCGTGCAGCTCAATTGCTTATATTTCAGGAACAGATACAGTATAGCTGAGATATTGAACCAATTATGAAATTGGATCAAAGAGAAATAGTTTAGTTGACCTACGGCGGGTTATAAAGAAACTGCGCAGAGGACTGGGTGATGATAGAAATGGGATTCGTCGGCAGCCAGTAAATCGGCAATTCGGAATCTCTGTACGCTGTATAAGAGAATAAGCAAATATGTCATTTGTATATTTTACTTGAATATGATCCCTTTTCACTTTGAAGATGAACAATTGCAATTCCCTGAATCTGCTCTTGCCTTAACGATATACGAGTAACAAGGTTTTTAATTTCCTCCCGGATGATGACTTTGCCTGATGTATCGTAAATGGATAAGGTGCTGCCAAGCAGTTCAGCATCAATCTTAATATTTATGTGATATCTGTCAGAAAACCAGACATTCATTTGAGGATCTTTTTCCAACTCTTCAAGTGATGTATAGGAACCCGGATTATGAATTGAATCACATATTCTTTTCAAAGCCTGATAATTTCTTTCTTCTTCGTCAGACAAAGATCTGGCAAGAAGATTTTCATCCTCGTATATATCAGTTTTTACCTGATACATTTCTTCATCACCATCATCTTCGAGGATTAAATGGTAATCCTCATTTCTAATTGTCATCCCATTATTTCGGTCTGAATTGAATGATTCTGAGTATATCCAGTTACGCTCTGTTGATGGCTGGTCTCTAAGGATGTCATATAAGCTGTAGGAATCCTGTGCATCGGCTGGTAAATCCTCATTATCAACACCAATCAGGCTCAGGATGGTCGAGTAAAGATCGGTCATATTTACCAGAACATCAGAATTTCGTGATGGATTGACAATCTCCGGACCACTAATGATCAATGGAACATGAACACCTCCTTCATAAAGCGTCCCTTTACCTTGTCTTCGGTTAAACGGCGATTGGATGACATCCAAATGAGTTCCATTATCGCCTAAATAAATAACTGACGTTTTTTCATATTGTCCAACAGACCTGAGATGATCCAGGAGGCGGCCAATCTCTGTATCCATCGCTTCGATTGCTGCATTGAAATATGGAACGGGATCTTTATCATCGCTGTATTCTTCATTCACATCGTAGCCGTGCAGCGAATCGGGAGGCAAATGGTATGGTGTATGAACCGCATTAAAAGCCAGCCACAAAAACCAGGAATTCTCTTGTGAATTAATCCAGGAGATGGCATCATTTACGTTCTCAGTACTGGCATAGGTAGCCACATTATCTTCTATATTGCTGCCATTCACAACTTTTTCCCAATCATTATAGTCGCTCACTCCCCCTCCTAAACTGCCGGAGAAATAATCAAATCCAGATAGATTTGGGTGATCTTGTCCGCCAGTCAGATAAGTTCCCAGATGCCATTTGCCAATACAGGCAGTACCGTAAAATTCAGGTGCTAAACCGGCGATAGCATCCGGCAGGGTATATTCATCTGTTGACATCCCCGGATTATCACTACCTCCAACGGGAGCCCCCACTCCTGTTCTGAACCCGTATTTCCCGGTCATAATGGTGGCTCTTGTAGGTGAACAAAGTGGATTTGACCAAGCGTTCTCAAACAGTATACCTTCGCTGGCCAACTGGTCAATGTTGGGGGTAGGTGCAATATCCAGGGGTGACTGAAAACCTGAAGCATAATCAATGCCCAGGTCATCGGCAATAATCAGGAGTACATTTTTTGTCTGAGCACTTATTCCTGTTGTACTGATAAACATGATCGCCAAGGCTAATCCTACACCTGTTGCTGCAAGTCTCATTTTATTCCTTTTTTACTAAAATACTCAATATCCAAAGTAAAAATCGGCATCACAAAGATCGCAAGCAAGCAAAATCAACGAAATCAAAAGTTTTATCAATGAACCGAGTCACCGGAGTAACAGAGTAACCGAGTAACCGAGTAACCGAATAACCGAATTATTCTGAAATAATTGTAAGTACTAAGGGAGCTGCAAGCCTCTCAGAATAATCCATAAGATACCTGGTCCAGTCCTTCTCTGTTGCGAATTGCCCACTACCTTTCCAGCCGAAACCAGCGTAATAGACTACTTTTCCATCTATTGGTTTCAAGTGGACAAGAAGATGACTGAGGTCGGCATCATCAACAATATGCTCTGTATAAGTGCTTAAGTATTTATCCTCAACCACGATTCCCATTCCAATCTCTGAATCACCATGAGCTTGCCAATAGCTATACCAGCCATTTTCCTGATCGGAAATCATATTTCCATCTTTCTCATGTAAGGTCAGACCCGTAGTAATATACTCAGGTATCATATCGCCAGTCAGTACAATTTCGTATCGGGTGAGATTGTTGCCAAGGTCAAGTGAAATGACCTTATGCTCATTTATTGTTAGGTCTTTGGCAGGCCACGCTGCATAATCTAGCTTGAATTTTGTTCTGAGGGGCCCCTCAGAAATGGTTTCCCATTGGGTAAAGTTTCTGGATGTAAAAAGAATCTCGTCTTCGGCATTCCAGATTCCGATGCCTCCACAGCCACGACTAATTCCTACATGGAAATTATCAAGTCCTTCTCCGGTATCCTTGTGGTATGAGCCAGTGCCATCTACATGCTTCTTGTACCAACTATTAATGATTGGATAGTCAACCTTTTTCAACCAGCAATCCATTCCGCTTGATAAGGTTCCGCCCTTTATATTCTCTTCGATCATTTTCTGGGCGGTTGGACCATAGGTGCGGAAGGCCACAAGATCATTCTCCCAGGCATAATCATCGGTTCTTTCAGGGACAAACCGGCTGAAAGTTTTCTTTGCAGATTCAGGCATTACTTCAACTTCATCCGGAAGAAACAAAGCATATGTTCTCTCTTCGTTGGCATTCAGTACTGGTTGAAATGCAAGAGCGTCAGCTTGGGAATCAGAATCATTGTCAATTAATTGACTCACCAGGATCTCTCCAGATTCAATATCTCTAAGCAACAGACGGCTAAAGTCTTCTTCACCGATCTCAGAAAGTTGTGCCTTTTGGATCAGAACTGTTTCATAACTCCTTCCCAACTCCAAGTTATTTTTAATCGAAATGGTTGCCACATTGTTATCATCATCACATCCCGGCAGGGAAATAATGAAGGCAGTCATTAGACATGCGAATACAAGCTTTTTCATAATGATGCTTATTTAGAAGTTTACTTGAAACTACTCGTTTGATGGTTTTCCGATGGTGGCAAGAATACCTCCATCAACGTAAAGTATATGTCCGCTAACAAAATCTGAAGCTTTTGATGCGAGGAAAATTGCAGCTCCCTGCAATTCTTCTGGTTGCCCCCATCGTCCTGCCGGAGTTCTGCTTATGATAAACTCATTGAAAGGATGTCCGTCTACCATGAGGGGTGTTGTTTGTGAGGTTTCATAGTAACCTGGGCCTATTCCATTTACCTGAATATTATGTCTTGCCAGCTCAGTTGCCAAATTCTTGGTCAGCATTTTAAGTCCACCTTTAGCAGCTGCATATCCACTAACTGTATCCCGACCTAGCTCACTCATCATCGAACACATATTGATGATCTTTCCTCCACCTTTTCTTTCAGCCATCTTTGCAGCCACATAACGTGACATAATAAAAGGACCATTCAGATCCACGTCAATTACATCAGTGAAGTCTTTGGCCTGCATTTCGAGAAAAGGAATACGTTTTATGATTCCTGCATTATTAACCAGTATATCAATTGGACCTACCTCCTTTTCAATTAAATCAACAACATTTTTTACCTCGTGTTCCTTGGTCACATTGAAGAGATAAGTATGAACTTTAATTCCCGCCTCTGCATATTCTTTTGCTGCATTATCAAGTTTCTCCTGAGACAGATCGTTAACAACAATCCGGGCACCGGCTCCTGCAAGTCCTTTGGCAATGGCCATACCCAGGCCGTGTGTTGCTCCTGTTAACAGGGCAGTCTTTCCTGATAGACTAAATAATTCCTGCATGATACTCTATTTAATTTTATTTGGTTGAACCACATCCATATCACCATAATCCAGGTTTTCTCCTGCCATTCCCCAGATAAATATATAATTACTGGTGCCAGCTGCACTATGGATTGACCAGGATGGTGAGAACACCGCCTGCTCATTTTTCATCCATAAATGTCGTGTTTCATCTGTTTGTCCCATAAAGTGACAAATTGCCTGATCCTCCGGAACTTCGAAATAGAAGTAAGCCTCCATTCTCCGATTGTGTGTATGCACAGGCATTGTGTTCCATACTGAGCCTTCCTTAAGTTCAGTCATACCCATTTGTAGCTGACAGGTTTCCACAATGCTATTGACAATTAACTTATTAATCTTACGTGAGTTTGAAGCCTGCAAAGATCCCAACTCAACAATCTCTGCTTCAGACTGTGTAATTAGCTTTGAAGGAAATTTTTGATGAGCAGGTGCTGAATTAATATAGAATTTGGCAGCTTGATTTTTATCTGACGACTCAAACTTCACATCTTTTGTTCCCATGCCCAGATACAAAGCTTCTTTATAAGCCATTTCAAATTTCTCACCATCAGCATACACGATTCCATTTCCGCCAACATTGATAATACCCATTTCACGTCTGGCTAAGAAATAATCTGCCTTTAGCGAATAGAACGATTCAAGCACAACAGGGCCACTTACTGGATGGGCTCCACCTACTATGTAACGGTCGTAAAGTGAATACTCCATAATGATTTCATCTTTTATAAAAATTTCCTTCACCAGGAATTCATTACGGATTTGTTCAGTGCCATACTTTTTAAAATCCTCTGGATGTACAGCATATCTTTCATTAAATTTCATGACTCTTTTTTTTATTGGTGGATTCTCTAATTATTAATTCAGTTTTGATAACTACTTCTTTCTTCATGTGTTTTGCACCGTTCTCATTGATTTCTTCAAATAAGAGTCGGGCGGCTGATCTTCCAATTTCTGTGCTATGCTGATCTACGCTTGTGAGATGCAAAAGCTCTGTAAACGGTTCGTTTGCATACCCCGCTACTCCAACCTGACCCGGGATATCAACACCACTTTCCTGTAATTTCAGCATTGCTCCCAATGCTGAAAAATCACTCGCAGCAAAAATGGCATCAAAGCTTTGTTTTGATTCTAAAAGTTTTTCTGTTGCAGTATACCCACTTTCCTTTGTTATGACATGCTCAGCAATGCTTCCAGGAAAGATTGGTAAATTATTATCCAGCATAGCTTTTTTGTAACCCTCTTTTCTTTCCCTGTAAATATTGGTAGTCAAGGGCCCGGCAAAATGCACAATCTTGCTATAACCCTGATCAATCAGATGTTTCGTTAAGGCATAAGCCCCGTTAAAATTGTCATTAAAAACCTTGTTTATTAACATTTCAGGAAAGATCCTGTCAAACATAACAAAGGGCATTTTCCGTTCAAGTATCTCATCATGAATTCCAGGTTTTTCAGTTTTTTTTGAATGTGACATCAGTATCCCGGCCACGTTGTTTGTCAATAATGTCCGAATGCAATCTGTTTCTTCTTCCTCCGTTTCATTCGATTGACAAATAATTACACTATACCCCTTTGCTTTCGCTTCGGTCTCAACTCCATGAATAACATTGGAGAAAAACACCCGATTTATTCTTGGGACAATCAAGCCAATAGTTTTGCTTCCACCACTTCGTAATTGTCTTGCAACCAGATTTGGCTCATATCCCATCTCTTTCGCCTTAAGCAAAATCTCTTGTCTCTTTGCTTCACTGATACCAGGCTTATTATTCAAGGCTCGTGACACTGTAGAATAGGCAGTATTCATCTCACGAGCTATGTCCTTTATTGTAATTTTCATGTTAGGAAACCTTTTCAGTACAAATGTACAAAATTACGCAAACGTTTGCTTCCCAAGATACGTTTGTAAATTGAGTAATAATGAGACAATCTCAATATGAGGGAGATCTGGTGCGCAAGTTTATGAGCGAACAGAAAATGGTTAGAGTCAGCGGCGACAGGCACTGCCAGTATGTGTCAAAAGATGCAGGTGAATGGAGTCAGCAAAATTTTTATCCTGAACATATTTACCTTAACGTTGTGGGTGGATTTTTAGAAGGATCCGTTTTTCAATTAGATGGAAAGCCCAGGTTGATTTTCAGACATGACAGTCCTGATGGTGATCTTTTAAATGAATATATAGTAGATTCACAATAGATTTGTAAAATAATCAAGATGAACCGAGCATGACAAAAAGCAAAAGCATTGTGACACTGGACGATCAATATTTTTTGTTATGCGAGCTCCATCCGGCAAATGAAATAAATATAAACGAATGAAATATTCAGTATTAGTACTTCTTTTTTTCGTCTCAATGGTGATTAATGCTCAAAACAATACTAATTACGATGAGTCAAAAATTCCTGAATATAAGTTGCCAGATCCTCTGCTTATGCTAGATGGGGGGAAGGTGACAGATGCCAATATGTGGATGAAAAACCGCAGACCTGAAATTCTTCATCTTTTCGAAGAACAGGTTTACGGCAGAATTCCAGGCAAATTGGACATTTCATCTTTTCAGGTTGTGGAAGAAAATAGCAGTGCTCTCGACAATCAGGCAATCAGAAAACAGGTAAAACTGAAATTCAATAATAACAACAAGGAATTGGAGTTTCATATCCTTATCTACCTACCAAAAGATGTAAAAAACGCTCCTGTTTTTCTCGCCTATAATTTTTATGGAAATCACTCTATCGTCAACGACAAGGATGTATTAATAACAAAAGCCTGGGTACGTAATAATGAACAATTTGGCATTAATGACAATAAAGCCACTGAGCAATCAAGAGGTACCCGAACCAACAGATGGGCCATTGAAAAAATTATTTCCTCCGGATTTGGATTGGCAACAATTTATTATGGTGAAGTAGATCCAGACAACAATGATTTTTCAGATGGAGTTCACCCACTATTATATTCCAAGAATCAAACCAAACCCAAGGACAATGAGTGGGGCTCTATTTCTGCCTGGGCGTGGGGATTGACAAAAGCCATGGATTATTTTGAAAAAGACAAAGACATTGACGACTCCAGGGTTATTGTAATGGGACATTCACGACTTGGGAAAACCTCACTATGGGCAGGTGCCCTTGATGAAAGATTTGCCATGGTTATTTCAAACAACTCTGGTTGCGGAGGTGCAGCCCTTTCAAGACGAAAAATTGGTGAAACAGTAGAAGTGATGAATGTTAGATTTCCCCATTGGTGTTGCACCAACTATGACTTTTATAACAGTAATGAGAATGCCCTGCCGATAGATCAGCACATGCTAATTGCACTTATTGCACCAAGACCAGTATATATTGCCAGTGCAGAAAAAGACAAATGGGCTGATCCGAAAGGAGAATATCTTTCTGGATATTATGCAAGCCCGGTTTATGAATTATTTGGAAAAAAGGGCCTATCATCTACTGAAATGCCAGCCGTTAACCACCCTGTGCAAAACACGATAGGCTATCATATCCGTTCAGGCAAGCATGATGTAACTGACTTCGATTGGGAACAGTATATAAAATTTGCCAATGCAAATCTCAATTTGTAAAATCCGAACTCATTTTGAATCTTTAGGCAACACTCCTTGCCATCCGTCTGTCAACATCTGGCTCAATTGTTCAACAATCTCTCTATGCTCAGCTGATCCTGAAATGTTTATATTTTCGGCTAGATCATTTTGCAGATCGTATAGCATATTTTCTCCATTATTAAATTCGGCATAGTTATATCGATCGGTAATCACACCATCTCCCGGTCCAAATCTGAAAAATACTGCTTCTTTCCACTGAAGATGGGGATCAGACAACAATGGTTTGAAACTTGTACCCTGAAGTTCTTTATTCTGATAATTGATCCCCACCAGATCACAAAGGCTTGAATAGATATCAACAAACTCTACCAAACGATTACATTTTTGACCAGCTTCAATTCCTGGCCCTGTAACTATCATGGGGGAATTAGTTGCAAGACTCATAAGATTATGCTTACCCCAAAAATTATGTTCGCCGAGATGCCAGCCATGGTCTCCCCAAAGAATAACAATAGTATTTTCACTGAGTCCAAGTTCATCCAGAGTTTCAATTACCCTGCCAATCTGTGCATCAACATAACTAACACAAGCATAATAGCCATGGCGTAATTTTCGGTGCCATTCATCACTGTTATATTCAATATTTCGATTATGGTACATGTTTATTTCACCTGATCCTCTGAGTGCTACTGGTGCGTTAATTGGTTTGTACTGATTATCGGCAACAATGATTTCTGCAGGGTCATACAGATCCCAATACTTCTTTGGTGCATAGAAAGGGAGATGCGGTTTTGAGAATCCGCAAGCAAGGAAAAACGGCTTGCCTTCCTTTTCCAATTTTCTCAAATCTTTAATTGTTTTATCGGCAACCATACCATCCCCATATGCATTGTCAGGCACATCAGCAGATTCAAAGACTGGTCCGCGGATTCCTTTCCCTCCAACCATTGTTATAGATTCAGGATTCAGAAAAATCAAATGATCCAAATAGGGTCTCCACGGCGGTTCACTCCAACTACGCTCAGCAGCATCTTCTTTATGGTGAAATATCTTGCCATTTGAGATGCAGTAGTAGCCATTATCCTTAAATTCCTGAGGTAGAGTTCTGGCTCCCTGCGCATCCTGATCAACATAAGTCTTGAAATTAAGAAATCGGGTCGGAGTCGGACGTAAACCCGTCATCAGGCTGGCACGAGAAGCACCACAAACTGGAACCTGGCAATAAGCACGGTTGAAGACCATACCACTTTCAGCTAGCTTATCGATGTTTGGTGACAGTATCCAATCGTGGTCATAACAACCAAGTTCAGGACGCAAATCATCTACTGCAATGAAAAGAACGTTGTACTGTTTTTGCTTGTCATTCGGTGAATCTGTGCAGCCTGCCATCATTAAAGCAATTGCAATATAAATTAGCCATGAATAATGTCTTCTGTAAGAATAATCCCTTCTATATCTCCTCATAATCAAATATATCTGTTCACCATTTACTTTGGGCCTATAAACTCAATAAAATTACCATCAGGGTCCTTAATTAGAACAAACTGACGGTTCTCATCCAGCATCATAGGTGTTTCTCCAAGCGTTTTTACCTTGTGCTTATTTATTCGTTCTAAAACAGGTGTCATCGATTTTACAAACAGCGTTACGTAACGGATGCCATTTTCATCGGGGATGTAATTTTTGTTTTTGTGTGATGTTTTTTTGTTGAATGACATCAATTTCCATTCAGTTGCCTGTTCGCTGTTTTCCAGTTTCAGCACTTCTACATCGAAACTCTCGCCATTGCTCAATCCCAATTGTTTTGCCTTTTCTGAATCAACAGAAAATTCGCGAACTTTCACCATACCAACCACATTATGGTAAAACTCGAGTGATTTGTCGATGTCTTCAACCACCACACCTATGGAGATAGCTGATTTTGCAAAATTATTTTGGGCAGAAGAACTAAATGATAAAGACAGAATGCCACACAAAATGATTAGCAGAGATTTTTGAATCTTTTTCATCCTTTTATATTTAATTTTATTTGTCAGATGGAGCTCGCACAACAAAAACAATCATCCGTATGTGTTAAATTATTTTTCCTTTTGTCATGCTAGGTTCATAATTAAAGATTTGACTTTTTAAACCATCTAAATTAGCAGAAATGCATACAGCTGCTAAAGAAAGGACCAGTATGGCTAACAGTCGCAACACAATATTTATCTATAAAAAATCTTCCCTGATCGGAGAAAAACTATCCACAAGCCTCACTTTTTCAGTCAATAGCTGAATGGTATGCTTTTTTCCTGATGGAACTGCAAACATATCACCAGCTTTCAAATGCTGGTCTTCCTCACCTTCGCAGAAAAATATTATCTCCCCGCCTGCGACATAAGAGCTTTGTTCATGCGGATGTGAATGTGGTGGCTCAGGCTTGTCCCACGGTCCATCTGAAAAATCTATCAATACAGTCATCAGATTTTCGGTATGAATTATTTTCCTTTCAAGCCCTTCCCTTACTGTTTCATAAGGCACCTCACTGAATCTCAAAATTGCCATAGTGTATATCTTATAAAACAAAGATACATATTTTACGCAAACGTTTGCTTCCCGGATCCGGACAGGAAGTCCGGGGTCCGGGGTCCGATGTCCGGGGTCATTGGTCCTAGGTCATTGGTCCTAGGTCATTGGTCCATGGTCATTGGTCTACTTTTTTGTCCAGATGCGTGTATTCAGATTGAGTTCTTTTATTATGGTTTCATTTAGTAAAAATAGATGATACATACTGGATATATCGCTGAATTTCACTCCTGAACGTACGATCTTTGGTTCAAACAATTTGTTGTTAAACGATAAAGCACAGTAAACTCTTGAATCAATAAAGGAAAAATGTACAGGACGTTTATATTCGTCTTTAATCCTCAGAAGGGCTTCCATAATTGCTGGCGTGAGAATATAGCGAGCTTCAATTTGATCGGTAGAATGTACAACAAAGGTTTTTTCAAAATCAGGATTCTCAAGTTTTACAAGAGAGCCTTTCCCTGAGAATTTTTGAAATTTCTGTCCCCACTTACCAAAAATTTTCTCAGCATAATCAGGTGTTACATAGGTTTGTCCTTTAAATAATTTATTGAAATCGGCATGAAAAAACAAACCTCTGAAAATAGTATGCCAATGCTCTTTGCGCCTTCCATTCTTATCGTAGGTAACCACCTTATATTGCGTATGCAATTCAGAACATTCAAAATCAGTTTTATCAATCAGCCCTGAAATAAGATCATCCCCCTCATACTTATCATATGCCCTCCTGAAAAGATCACTTTTCCGATAATCTGAACTTGTAATCTTTCTATCCGGGTCATAATTCCAATCAGGATTAACCGCTCGAACGACCTCAGAAACAACCTCGGTTTTATATTGACGCCTGTAAATCTTTTTTGCCTTAAATGCCATAATGAAAATGCCGAGGCAGAACACCAGAAATAGTCCAATGACAATCGGGATGATAGCATTTGGTTCATCTGCATTGGTAAAATATAAAACCAGAACAAGCAATGAGAGAATGGCCCCAAAAATAGACAATAAGAACTTATTAAGAATTTTCTTCCGACTTGCTTCAAGTGAGCTAAGATTGTGCTTCAACCTTCCATGATACAAGTCTTCAAGTTCCGATAAATTCTTCATGGTCAGTTAATCTTCTAATTATTGAATAAAGTTTTAACGTTTACATTCTCTCGCTCCACCTCAGGAATAACAAATACTTCCTTACGCCACAAACGCATCATTCGGGCAATTATATTACGGGGGAAAGTCTCAATACCATTATTGTAATCTGTAACGGTGGCATTATACGCTCTCCTGGCCGCCGAAATCTGTGATTCCACTTCATTCATTGTCCGCTCAAGATTCAGAAAATTCTCATTCGCTTTCAAATCAGGATAATTCTCCACCGAAACCATTATTCCCCTTAATGACGCTGATATTTTATTATCAAGTACAACCTTCTCATCATTACTCATTGTTCCACTTGTTGCCTGAGCTCTTAATTCAGTTACCTTCATCAGTAAATCTTTCTCATGCTGCACATATTGCTTAACTGACTCTACGATATTCGGAATAAGATCATAACGCTTCTTCAACTGAGTATCCATACCACCAAAAGCATTGTCCACTTCATTTTTCAACCTGATCAGGCCATTATACATGGCGATTATAATAATTAATAAAAGCACTCCTGCTACTATCAGGATGATGTTTAATGGTTCTATATTTCTATATTTTTTGTGTTGTTAATTTACTCAACTTCTCTTCTCCTGCCGGATGAGTACAAGGTAGGAAAAAAACAAATCTCAACTCATATCACTTGTCTTTCCAAAAACCTACCTCGCCATTTACTATTGTCATATTAGGGAGGTCCGGGGTCGTTGGTCATTGGTCATTGGTCATTGGTCATTGGTCATTGGTCATTGGTCATTGGTCATTGGTCATTGGTCATTGGTCATTGGTCATTGGTCATTGGTCCTTGGTCATTGGTCATTGGTCCTTGGTCCTTAAGTCTAATTTTTGTCTTGGGTCTTAAACTCAGATCTGCTTGTCAGTCTTTTTAAACTTCAATCCTGTAACTCTGCCAGCATCCATGGTGAAGCCAATAATCTTATCTTCACTGTCCCTGCTAAAAACTATTTCAACACGGCCCTGAAAACTATCTTCTCCAGCCTGATTAAGAATCATTGCGGGAAGATATCCTGCCTGAAGTTTAAGACCAGAACCCTGTATAGAAAGCTCGTAACTTATTTGCAATTCGTCAGAATAGTATTGACCGGTGAAAGTAGCAAGCTCTTCAATTGATAACAATTTCTTTTCTACCCTTTTGCCAACAACATTCTGCCCACTCTGATGCAAGGTGACTTGGGAGGCAGGAGCATCTCCTTCGTTGAGAAAAGAGAGCTGAGCATCTACTACTTTAAGAAAGAAATTTGTATCTGATTCAGGATATAGATCCACAACTTCTTGTCCGGTTGCCTGACCTTTTAATCTCCCATCTTCAAGACTGATGTTAATAAAAAAACCTGGAGCTAACTGGTATTGCCCTACATATCTTTCAAGTATTGCAGGATCAATTTCAATCTCTATTCGCTCTGCTGGAGATAGTTCATCATCATGATTGGCATCATTGGCTTGTTCAGAATCATCAGTTTCATCAGTTTCCAATACATTTTCAAGAATAATATCAATTACACGGTAAGCCAATCCGGTAGGATTAAAAGACTCCAGATTACTAAGTATTGCCACTGAGAACTTATAATCAGGTAAGCGTATTAACTGAGATCGGTAACCACCCAAAGCACCCCCATGTTCAACAACCCAGGCTCCTTTGTAAGAGCCATTGCTCAGAGCAAAAGCATAATTTACTTCATCACCATTGGAAAACCTTCCATTGCATAGCATGGTATCAATTATTGCCTGACTGCTTTCGCCCAGTGAATTATCATAGAAATTCTGATCCCATTTATAGAGGTCCTCAACACTTGAGTAAACTCCACCTGATCCCACCAAATCAAAACGCATAATCATATTGCCAAAACTCCCATCTTCCCTCTTTGTATATCCAAATGCCCGCTTAGGTATCAAATCAAGATTGTCATCATGGAATCTGGTATTATTCATTCCTAAAGGCTTAAATATCTTCTCATCAGCATATTTCTTCAGGCTCTTACCAGATACATTCTCTATTATCATAGCCAACAAGAAATAACAAGAATTACTATATAGAAATTGCTCTCCGGGAGTGAAGTTTAGCTCTTTTTGATTACATATCAGCTCGTAAACAGCATCTTCAGGTATATAATCAAGGTAATCACGACCTGTAAGAGCCCACAAAGTCAGATAATCCCTGACACCTGAGGTGTGATGAATCAGATGCCGGATTGTAATAGGGAGTTCATAATCTGGTATTTCAGCAAGATAATCCCGAATATCATCGTCAAGAGAAAGTTTCCCTTCTTCAACCAGTAGAAGGATACACATTGCAACGAATTGCTTTGAAACTGATCCGATATAGAATACAGTATTAGAGTTAATCGGCACATCATGCTCAAGATCAGCCATACCATATCCCTGCTTATAAATGATCTGGCCATCCCTTATTACTGCCAGAGCACATCCTGGTGAATTGTCTTTGTCCCAGCTTTCAAAAACCTGATCAATCCTTTCAGTTTCATCAATGCTCAAATCCTGAGAAAAGCCTTGCCAGGTAAACAAACTCACAATACCAAGTACTAAAGTTG
>Ga0233437_1002612_pt1 | contig 26427 bp, 21 predicted proteins | sample SI_122_August201_FD_182714 | JGI IMG/M metagenome (GOLD analysis project Ga0233437, IMG submission 182714) | Seawater microbial communities from Saanich Inlet, British Columbia, Canada - SI_122_August2016_200_MG | ecosystem: Environmental > Aquatic > Marine > Inlet | place: Canada: British... | reverse complement strand
CAAACAAATTGTCGTACCAAATAGCAAAAAAATTAATCAAGGTACCCTATATCAGCCTGGTGAATCTGATTCTCCGGAGTAGGGCAGTGCCTGAAATGATTCAGGACAATTGTACAGTCGATTTTCTTAGTGAGGGGCTCATGAAGATACTACCGGGTGGTGAAAACCGGCATGACCAATTGGGAATAACTGATCTTCTGCGTAAAGAAATTGGAAATGTTAGTGTGTCAGATAAATTAGCCTTGCTGATTATCAATTCATTATCTGCCTCCTGACCGCTATGGAATTTTTCCTAAATTTGTAACTCTTTTAAAGCAAGTGGTATTATGTTAACTTTATTCAGACGGGAGATTAACAGTTTTTTTAGCTCACTAACAGCCTATGTTGTGATTGTGGTCTTCCTGGTTATGAACGGATTGTTTTTATGGGTTTTCCCAGGAGAATTCAACGTCATAGATTCAGGTTATGCCTCTCTTGACAGTATGTTCATTTTAGCTCCATGGTTATTCCTGTTTCTGGTACCTGCGGTAACCATGAGACTTTTTTCAGATGAAAAACGATTGGGAACAATTGAACTGCTCTTTGTTCGTCCTTTGACAGATTTGCAAATAATTATGGCAAAATTCCTGTCTGGATTAGTTCTGGTAATCCTTTCATTATTACCTACTTTGATTTACTACCTCACTGTTTACCTTATGGGGAATCCGGTAGGGAATATTGATAGCGGTGGATTCTGGGGATCATTTATAGGACTATTTTTTCTGGCTGCTGTTTACGTGTCAATTGGATTATTTACTTCTACTATAACTGAAAACCAGATTGTCTCCTTTATTCTGGGTGTACTGGCATGTTTCCTCGTCTTTCTCGGCTTTGATTATGTTGGTGGATTGGGATTATCAGGAGGTGTTCAGAATTTTGTTGAAGGTTTAGGACTTTCTTACCATTACAATTCTATGTCGAGGGGGGTGATTGACACACGTGATATCATTTATTTCCTATCTGTTATTTCAATATTTGTGGTCTTTTCAAAAATTGTTCTTGAAAGCAGAAAATGGTAAGACAGACAAAGAAAATCATGAAAAAGAAGCAAGTTAAAACACAAAATATTATTCAGCTCGTATTATTATTGGCTGTTGTGATTCTGATAAATCTGATATCCCATTTTGTATATCACCGTTTTGATCTTACTGAGGAGAAGAGATATACACTGACACCTAGCACCAAAAACTTCCTGACTGAAATGACGGATGTCATTTATATCAAAGTTTATCTCGAAGGAAAAAATCTGCCCGGAGGCTTCAGAAGATTGCAAAAAGCGACAAAGGAACTGATGGATGAATTCAAAGTGAATGCAGGTGCAAATCTTGAATTTGAATTTATCAATCCATCAGAAAGTCCTGATGGAATCACACGGAATGAAGTTTATCAACAATTAGCGATGGATGGGCACATATATTTTAATGTGCAAGTTGAAGATCGTGATGGTGGTACATCCACTATTCCGGTTTTTCCTTCAGCTATGGTAAGCTTCAGGGCACATGGTCAGCAGCTTGATCGCCCGGTAAATTTATTTCAGGGTTCAAGTACAGGCCAGGTTAATGATGCTATAATTAACAGGGCAGTTGAAAATCTGGAGTATGAGTTTGTTTCTGCGATGAGGGTTGTTACCCGCGAAATGGTGCCCAGTGTGGCAATGTTACAAGGACATGGTGAGTTGGATGAACTGGAGTCATTGAGTTTGTTTAATGCTCTGTCGATGTTCTACCGTGTTGAGCGCGTAAATATGAATATGCAATTAAATTCATTAGCAGATTTTGATGCAATACTTGTAGCAGATCCTGATTCCAGCTTTCCCGAACGCGATAAATTTATTATTGACCAGTTTATAATGCATGGAGGAAAAGCCCTGTGGTGTGTGGATGCAGTAAAAGTTCAGATGAATGAACTGGCTGATTCAAATGAAATTATGAGCAGGTCAAATGCTATAAACATCGGAGATATGCTATTTGACTACGGTGTTAAGATCAATTCTTCACTGATCCAGGATTTGCAATGTGCTTTTATCCCAGTTTACCCGGATGATGGTGCAGGAGTTACTCTTGAACAGCAAATGGTACCATTTTTCTATTTACCTCTGATTACACCCCGTCAGGATAATCCCATTACCCGCAATCTTAATATGTTGAAGATGGATTTTGTTAGTCCGATTGATACAATTGGTGATAATCCTAATATTAGAAAAACTGTTTTATTGAACTCTTCTAATCGTAGCAGAATCTTGAGGCAGCCCGTACGTGTTGCATTAGACGTATTCAGTGAAAAACCTGATGTTAGCCGCTTTCCGATGGAGAATCTTCCGGTCGCGGTATTGTTGGAGGGGAAATTTCCGAGTTTTTACCAGAACAGGCTACCTGAGCAATGGGTGAATAATGAGTTATACGAGGTTCTTGACGAGAGTAAAGTTGCTACAAAGATGATAGTAATCAGTGATGGCGATATTGCAAGAAACTTCGTTAGCTATCAAAATGGGCAAGCACAGGCCAACCGTTTGGGTTGGGATCGATATATGGGACAAATGTTTGGGAATAAGGATTTTCTTTTGAATTGCATGAATTATTTGTTGGATGATGAGGGGGTTATGGGAGTAAGGTCGAGGGAAGTACAGCTCAGGCTCATGCAATATGAAGAAATAACTGACCACAGGCTCAAATGGCAGCTGATTAATGTAATTATACCAGTTGCCCTTGCCATGTTTTTCGGGATACTATATACCTGGCGAAGAAGAAAAAAGTACGGAAGGAAAATATGAACCAAGCATAACAAAAGGTAAAATATTTTAACACATATGCGGATGATTGTTTTTGTTATGCGAGCTCCATCCGACAAAAAAGATTAGATATAAACGGATGAAAAAGAATAATCTATACCTGATTTTAGCTGTTGTCATTCTTGGTGTTTTTGCCATTGTATTGATTACTAAACAAAATAGCTCGAGTATAAAACCTGAATTACGGGACTTTGCTGTTCAGGATACTGCTGCAGTTGATAAAATATTTATGGTTGATAAGGCGAATAATCAGGTTGTGCTAACCCGGGAAGACGGACGATGGGTAGTGAATGGTAAATACACAGTTCGTAGAGATGCCATTAATCTATTACTGAAAACTTTGCATCGTGTAAGGGTTAAAGCACCTGTACCTAATACAGCTAAGGATAATGTGCTCACCATGATGGCCACGCGAAATACAAAAGTTGAAGTATACAACAAGAAGAAGCTGATAAAAACATTATATGTTGGCGGACCAACCCAGGATCAGATGGGTACTTTCATGATGCTGGAAGGATCATCGGTTCCATTCGTTGTATCAATTCCAGGATTTGTCGGTTATTTGAGCACTCGCTTTTTCATACTGGAGAGAGAATGGCGCTCACCCATGATTTTCTTATATAATTTTGATGATATCGCCGAGATAAAATCAGTAAACAATACTGATCCTGACCAGTCTTTCAGGATTAAGCACCGAAATGAAAAATTCTCCATTGAAAGTCTGAATGGAAAGCTAAGTACCCGGGTTATGGATACTCTAGCTGTGAAGTTTTTTATTTCAAATTACGAAAGAGTGGCTTCAGAATTTTTTGCCGATGGTCTTGAACAATCAATAAAAGACTCTCTGGATGCCGCTACTCCGTTCAGAGTCTTGTCAGTAACTGATCAGCAGGGTAAAACGACAAGCGTGGAGGCCTATCGCCGTAAACCTGGAGAACAAACAGATCCTGAATTAGCTGTTCCTGAATGGGATAATGAGAGAATGTATGCCAAAATTAATGACAGCGATTGGGTAGTTATTCAATATTTTGTCTTTGACCTGCTTTTTAGAGATTTCAATTTCTTCATCCCGGTGGAATGAGGATAAATTGTTTATAATTTGAAAATAAGCACCGGCTTTATGCCAATGTTTTTTATATTTTTGGTTAGGCCAAGTCAATTAGTTAGAACTTAATCATCAGACCAATGAAATTTGTTGCTTCCAGTACCGATCTATTAAGCCACCTTCAGGCGATAAGCCGGGTGATCAGCACCAAGAATACTCTGCCAATTCTGGATAATTTTCTTTTTGAGCTTCGTGGCAATGAGCTTGTAATTACGGCATCAGATCTTGAGTCGACTATGATTACCACCATGTCGTTAGAGAATGCTGATGGTGAAGGTGTGATAGCTATACCAGCAAGAATTATTACTGATACTCTGAAAGAATTTCCTGAACAACCATTGACTTTCGAGATAAATAATGATTCAATGGGTGTTGATCTGATCTCAGAAAATGGAAAATATAGCATTGTTGGAAAGCCCGGTATTGATTTTCCGCAGTTGCCAAGTCTGAAAGAGGACAAAACCACTGAGGTTTCTTTTGCTTCAGACATGCTATTAAAAGGTATCAACAGAACATTATTTGCTACGGCAGATGATGAGTTGAGACCAGTTATGAACGGAATTTTTGTTGAATTGGATCTTGAAAGTGTAACTTTTGTTTCTTCTGATGCACATAAGTTGGTGCGATGTCGGAGAATGGATGCCAAATCTTCACAAGAGGCATCATTTATTCTGCCAAAAAAGCCAGCTAATCTGCTAAAAAATATTCTACCTAAAGAAGAGAATAATGTGACTCTTTCTTTTGATGATAAAAACGCAGTGTTTACATTATCAAACTATAAGCTTATTTGTCGTTTAGTTGAGGGTAATTACCCGGGGTATGAGGCAGTTATTCCAAAGAATAATCCCAATCTGCTAACTATCGACCGACTTGCTATATATAATACGTTGAGGCGTGTATCAGTTTATTCAAATCAGGCCAGTAATCTCGTCAAGCTTCATTTAAAAGCAAATGAACTTATAATCTCCGCCCAGGATATTGATTACAGTATTTCTGCAGTTGAAACATTAAACTGCCAGTATGGGGGTGATGAGATGGAGATTGGATTTAAATCAGTATTTCTTATTGAGATTCTTTCTAATATCAATTCAGATGAAGTTGTAATCGAATTATCTGATCCAACAAGGGCTGGAATTCTACTACCAAAAGAGAAAGATCAGGAGGATGAGGATTTGCTGATGCTACTAATGCCTATGATGATCAATGCCTAAACTCAAGCTTACTAAACCTATAGTTTTTTTTGATATTGAGTCTACAGGAATAGATGTTGTATCTGATAGAATTGTTGAGATTTCTTTTCTGAAGATCTCTCCGGATGGAAAAGAAGAGGTTAAGACCATGAGGATTAATCCAACTATTCCGATACCACCTGTTGTAACAGAAATACACGGAATTAAAGATTCTGATGTTGCGGATGAACCAACTTTTGCCGACAGAGCTAAAGAGATAGCATCTTTCCTTAAAGGGTCTGATCTGGGAGGATATAATTCAAACAGATTTGATATTCCTATGCTCGCTGAAGAATTTGCAAGGGCTGGTGATGATATTGATCTGAAGAAAATGCGTTTTATTGATGTTCAGGTCATCTTTTTCAAAATGGAACCCAGAAGTCTTACAGCAGCGTATAAATTCTACTGTGATAAGCAACTTGATAATGCCCATTCTGCTGAGGCGGATACCAGAGCAACATGGGAGGTTTTTAAATCTCAATTGGTTAAATATCCAACTCTTAGTTCTACAATAGATGGTTTATCGGAGTTTTCAGCTGCTACGCGAAATGCCGACTTTTTGGGACGCATTATTTTCGATAAGGATGGAGTTGAACTGATTAATTTTGGCAAACATAAAGGGAAAAAAGTTACTGATGTTTTTCAGAAAGAACCTTCTTATTACCGTTGGATGATGGATGGTAACTTCCCTGAATACACAAAACGTGTTATTACACGTATTTACCTCAAAATGCGTGAAAATTAGAAATTGCTTGAAACATGAAGATAATTGCTATTGGTCGAAACTATCTTGAGCACGCCAAGGAGCTTAACAACCCGGTGCCTGCAGAGCCAGTTGTATTTTTAATGCCTGATACATGCATTCTTAATAATAACAAGCCTTTTTATTACCCTGATTTTTCGCATGATATTCACCACGAGATTGAAATTGTTCTGAAGATCAACAGGGTAGGCAAGTGTATTGACCCAAGATTTGCCCATCGCTATTTCAGCGAAGTTACCGTAGGAGTGGATTTTACCGCCCGCGATATTCAAAAGATTGCAAAGGAGAAGGGACTCCCATGGGAGAAGGCCAAAGCTTTTGATGGATCTGCACCCCTCGGAAAATTTGTTGAGTTTGAAAAATTACCTGATTCAGCAAATATCCCCTTTTCTCTGGATGTAAATGGAAAGACTGTGCAATCGGGCAATAGCGCAGACATGATCTTCAGCTTTAGTGAGATTATTGCCCATGTATCTAAATATTTTTCTTTGAAAATGGGTGACCTGATCTATACAGGCACTCCATCCGGTGTTGGTCCGGTTGCAATCGGAGACCGTTTAACCGGAAGGATAGGCGATCAGGTTTTGATTGATTTTTATGTCAGATAGTCACTCGATCTCATTGAGAGACTGAATTATCAGAGATAGCATTTCTTCAAGTTCGGATTGACTTACTGTTAATGGGGGTGCAATTCTGAACGAATCATTGTTGAACAGGTAAAAGTCAAAAAGAAGACCCAGATTCATACATGATTTGAACATCTTGTTTACATAATCTGCGTTGGGTAATTTAAAACCAAGGAATAATCCGCGTCCGCGCTTTTCAAGTATAAGTGGATGATTCAGATTGTCCAATATCCATTGCCCCATTTTGCCTGACTCATTTGCAAGCTTATTATCAATTATCACTTCAAGGGCAGCCTTTCCGGCGGCACAGGAGAGAGGATGACCTCCAAAGGTGGTAATGTGTCCCAGTACAGGATTATGGCTCAGTTTGCTCATAATCTCATTGTCTGAAATAAATGCTCCGAGAGGTAAACCTCCTCCAAGGGCTTTTGCCAGCACCAGTATATCTGGAACAATATCAAACTGCTCAAAAGCAAAGAGACTACCAGTACGCCCAAAGCCCGTTTGAACCTCATCAAAAATCAGTATAGATCCTGTTTGGCTGCATTTCTGGCGCAGAGCTTTCAGGAAATCATTTTCTGGTTCAATGATTCCGGCTTCAGCTTGAATTGGCTCGACTAAAACAGCTGCTGTTCGTTCACTTATCTTATCGAGATCTTCAAATTGGTTAAAATTGATCAAACGTGTATCCGGCAGGAGGGGGCGATAGGCAGTTTTAAATTTTTCATCTCCCATCATGCTTAATGCTCCATGTGTACTTCCATGGTACGCTTTATGAAAAGAGATGAGCTCAGACCTTCCAGTTTGCCTTTTGGCCAATTTTAAGGCACCTTCAATAGCTTCAGTGCCCGAATTAACGAAAAAAACCTGGTTAAGAGTCGCGGGTAATACAGAGCAGAGAAGTTTTGCGTATTCAACCTGAGGGGCTTGTACAAATTCACCATAAACCATGGTGTGCAGATATTTATCTAACTGCTTTTTGATGGCCTCCTTAACTTTCGGATTTCCGTGTCCGGTATTACTTACAGAAAATCCACTAATCAGGTCAAAATATCGTTTGCCTTCACTGGTATATATAAATACTCCCTCAGCACGATCGATATTAAGAGCTACCGGGAAAGGATTAGTTTGCCCAAGAAAACGGAGAAAATCCGACTTGAGGTTTTCCATTAATGTGACATGAGATTTAAGCTTGAGAGCAGGTCTTCTTTGTAGGATCTGCCAATTGGTATTCTTTTGGCTTCAGGTCCTTCAGTTATAAAGAGATTATTATTCTTAATCAGCTGAATTTTGTTAACATTCACGATATAAGATCGATGCACCTGTTGGAAATAATCTGCTGGTAGTTTTTCCAGAATCGCTTTCATTGTGAAATGTACAGTGAGTTTCTCGCGTGTAGTATTCAGCATTACATAATTCGCGAGTGCTTCAATCCATAAGATTTCACTGTAGCCGAATTTCACAAGACTCGATCCTTTTCTAACAAATATCTCCTCCTGGGTTTTCTGTATATTCTGATCTTTCCTCCACCTGGTATATGCTCTCGATACAGCCATATAAAATCTTGAGTAAGTGATTGGTTTCAGAATGTAATCGGTAACATCATATTCATATGCCTCCAGGGCGTACTTTTCCTGTGCTGATAGAATTATTACAACCGGATTCGTCTCCAGGGTTCGTAGGTACTCCATACCTGACATTTCAGGTAATTCAATATCAAGGAGGACCAAATCAACTTTAAGTTTTTGCTCTTGATCGTTAATGGCCTCCACTGCACTTTCGTAGGATCCAATTAAGTTGAGCATTCTGGTTTTTTCTACAAAGATTTCGACTAATTTTCTTGACTCTTCGTAGTCCTCTATGATTATACAATTCATAGCTTGTTGTGGCATGGTAAGTCGATTTTAGCTTGCTCCCCAGAGCTGTTCGTCAAATAAAAATGTAAATTAGTCAAAAATATTTGGTTTTTTCAACAAGGTTGGAGAGTTTTTAACATGTTGAGTGTTAATAAACTTAAAAGAAAGTTGGATTTCGAGGATTGTTATGTGTCTGGATTATTTTGTACCGAAGAATTGTTCTTCGATCAAATCTGCTTTTTTTATTGATTGTTTAAGCCATGATAGTTTGAGCTCATCTTTTTCTTCTTTGGATAATTGCCACATGATACCAGAATTTTCCAGTTTTTGTCTCAGATGATGGAGGGTGATAGCAGCTGAAACAGAAATATTAAAGCTCTCGGTAAAACCATGCATTGATATCTTTACAAATTCATCAGCATTATCCAGCATTGTCTTACTCAACCCGGTGAGTTCTGTACCAAAGAAAAGAGCTATTTTACCTTTTGTTAAATCCAGATTCTGCAATTCCACATCATCTTTATGTGGAGTTGTTGCAACGATTCTATATCCTTTAGTTCGGAGTTGATTTATTGCTTCGAGGGTGGGGGTTTTGCTATTACTAAGGTTATAGCGATACATGGAAAGCCACTTAGTTGATCCCATCACAACATCGGGGTTCAGCTTGTATTGGTTTCGATCTTCGATAATATGTACATCCTGAACTCCGAGGCATTCGCAGGTTCTTAAAACTGCGCTTGCATTTTGCGATTGATAGATGTCTTCAAGGGCAACAGTGATATACTTGCTACGCTTAGCAAGTACTTCCTCAAAAAGCTCGAGTCGTCTGGGCAATACGAATTCAGACAGATGTTCTAGTAGATTTTTCATAAAAAAAAAGGGAGTGCAAGCACTCCCTGAAAATACATTTGCATTTTTTATCCTACTGAATCAGATAATTCAGTACCAGCTTTAAATTTAACTACTTTTTTTGCAGCAATGTTGATAGGAGCACCAGTTTGTGGGTTACGTCCGGTACGGGCGTTACGTTGAGAAACTGAGAAAGAACCGAATCCAACCAGAGCTACGCGTCCACCGCTTTTAAGAGAATCGGTAGTGGCATTAATGAAGGCATCTAAAGCTCTTTTAGCGTCAGCTTTAGTTAAATTGGCATCCTTAGCGATGGCATCAATCAATTGTGCTTTGTTCATAATTTATTATTTAAGGGTTAGAAAAAAAATTGCAACAGTGAACAAATATAGGCCAATTAGGGCCTGTGGCAAATTTCACGACGTAAAAAAATCAATTTTTCGCTATTACTTCCAAGGATTTGTTAATAAGTCGGCAATATTGTGAATTACTTTAGCCAAAAACCATGCAAATGCACTGTTTATGCTGTCTAAGGGTGATTTTGAATAAGATTTCAAAGATGAGCACAAAAATTTTCTCAGTATGGAAAAGATTCTTATTTTTGCACCGCTTTGGAGAAGTGGCAGAGTGGTCGAATGCGGCGGTCTTGAAAACCGTTGTACTGCGAGGTACCGGGGGTTCGAATCCCTCCTTCTCCGCAAATAGGTGTGAGTTTGGGTGTGGAGGTAGTGTGAGTGTGATTTTGGAGAGTGATTTTTAAGGCATTGGCCGGTTCTTTTGAGCCGGCTTTTTTTGTGTGGCGTACACATCATTGAGGGACAGGATCCTTCACGAATATTTTGTTAATCTGAATGTCCAGCCATACCTGAAAACTTAATTCATGAGATTTGCTGCTTGAGTTTTGGTAATCTACTTGATTTTTGATGTACAATTAGATGCTGGATTATTACAGTTTACATCTTGAAGGTATTGATAAAATACCATCCTATTTTGTATTTAATGCAGTTTTTGAATGATCTATCAGGTCTGGGTAGAAATTCCTAAATTGCAGATTGAACTAATTCTAAAGCTATGTTCCAATCAAAAAGCTTCCGTTTTTCATTGCCTATACTGGCAGTTATAATCACCACACTGTTAATTGTGCAAGGGGATATAGTTCAGAAATCAGATGTGGAATACACTCCAAACGACTGGTTATTAGCTCAGAGAGTATTCCCACATGGGTATATAAATCCAGATGCATATGAGGCTTCCCGCCAACAGGCAATTTCTTTACAGGAAGAACTTAAACAACTAAAGTCAGGTGGAGAAGAATGGGAATTTGCCGGTCCATTTAATGTTGGAGGGCGAGTAACTGACGTTGAAATGCATCCAAGCGATCCTTATATAATATACACTTGTGCAGCTTCAGGAGGAATATACAAATCAATCGACCAAGGAAGGGAATGGGTACAGATTTTTGATGGTTATGAAACGCAATCAATTGGGGACATGGCTATTGCAAAAACAGACAAGCGGATTCTTTATGTTGGAACAGGTGAACCAAATGGAGGGACCGGATCTGTTACTTATGATGGTTATGGAGTATATAAATCAAATGATGAAGGAGAAAGCTTTACTCATATAGGATTAAAAAATGCCGGAGGAATTGGGAAAGTAGAGATTGATCCCACAAATTCTGATATAGTTTTTGTAGCAGCAATGGGTAACTTGTTTTCAAACAATCCTGAAAGAGGCATTTATAGAACCCTTGATGGTGGAGCAACATGGGAAAATGTACTTTATATTTCTGATTCAACAGGTGGAATTGATGTTGTTATTCATCCCAATCATCCTGATACAATATTTGCCACCATGTGGGAAAGAACTCGATCCGCCGAAAAAAGAACATATGGTGGCAATTCCAGTGGTATGTTCAGATCTTATGATGGTGGAGATACCTGGGAAGAATTAACCAATGGGCTACCTTCTGGTAATATTAGCCGTATAGGTATAGGATTATGTGAATCACAGCCAGATATAATGTATGGTCATTATTCAGATCATAATAAAAAATGGATTGACCTTTTTAAAACGACTGATGGAGGTGACCATTGGGTACCCACAAATTCAGATATAGAGGGGAATTATTGGAGAGGAAAAGTCCATGTAGATCCAACTAATCCCGACATCGTGTGGTCGACGGGTGTATATATGTGGTATTCAAATGATGGAGCACAATCTTGGAAAACAATAAGTGGTCAGGATTTCTGGGTTGACCAGCACGCTGTGTACGTTCATCCTCAAAACAACCAGTTTGTTGTTATTGGAAACGATGGTGGTGTTTATGTTTCTTATAATGGCTCAACTACAAATCTCAAAGTCATGACTTTGCCTATTACTCAGTTCTATACCTGCGAAGTTAATCCTCATGATGTGAATGACATTATGGGAGGAACCCAGGATCGGGGAACACAAAGATCAGAAACAGGTAATCCAATGGAATGGGAAAGCATATATGGTGGTGATGGATTTGTCGTTCGGGTAGATCCAAGTGATCCAAAATATATGTATGCGGCCTCTCAACGAGGTGGATTCGGAAGATCCACTAACGGAGGACAAAGATTCAGTGGAGCAAATCCGAACAGGAATGACAGATATAACTGGAAAACTCCATACGTTTTAGATCCAAATAATTCAAGGATAGTTTACTTAGGATCACATCGCGTTTATCGTTCAACAAATAGAGCGGTGACATGGAGCAGAATCAGCGATGATCTTACAAATGGCGATCAACCACCCTGGAATTATGGAACTATAACAACACTTGCTGTATCACCAGTAAATTCAAAAATACTTTATGCCGGAACTGATGATGGAAATGTTTGGGTTAACCCAGATATATCTATCAGCAATAACTGGACTAAAGTATCGGATGATCTTCCATGGAGATGGGTGAGTTGTGTTGCGACTGACCCGCATGATGCTAATACTGCATATGTTACATTCACAGGATTAAGGTATTTTGATTATGTTCCTCATGTGTTTAAGACTACAGATTTAGGAGCTACCTGGATTGATATATCCAGCAATCTTCCTGATTTTCCTGTGAATAATATTCAGATTGATCCAGATATCAAAGACTATTATTACCTGGCTACTGATGGAGGTGTATTTGCTACTTATAATTCAGGAGATAGCTGGGAATTGATGGCACCTGGCATACCGAATGCACCTGTACTTGACCTGAATATTCACAAGACAACGCGTACTCTTTTAGCGGCAACATTTGGAAGATCAATGTGGAGAATTAATTTGCCAATCGCCAGCTCAATACATGATAGCAGGGTAGTAACTTCCAACTTGAAAGTCTATCCAAATCCTTCTACGGATCAGGTTAATATAAATATTTCTCTGGATCAGCCGCAGGAGGGGCAATTATTAGTATTTGATATCAATGGAAGAATTGTTACCAAGATTCACGAGGGGATTTTCCATGCAGGGGAAGAAGAATTTATCTGGAATGGCAATACATCCAGGGGACAGCGAATTCCGGGCACTTATATATGCCGATTAGTAAGCAATAAAACCACTAAAGCCATCAGGATCCAGATTCAATAAGGTCGCAGGCCAATAGTAAAATAAAGAATTGATCCACCGTATGGCGTGCGCATTAATAAATACTTACTATGGTGGTTGGGTGTTTAACTTCTTTTTCAATTGTATATAATTGCTCTTAAAGTTATTGGATAGTTTTTGCAAGTCTCATTCGAATTAGAACAATATTATCATGAACTGTTGGGATGTTGGAAACTCTAAGAGATCTTAATAGTTGCAAAACAACCGTTATATCAGTCTTTGATGCAGCGGACCGAATTCCCGTGATCGTGGCGTTCGTCGCCTCGATATACATCATCCTTGTAGCAGCTCAGTTCCCGGCACCATCCTTCGTGCGACAAACCAATCTCTGAAGACGACCAAAAGGAGGCTCCATATCCCACCATAAGGACTAAACCTTTGGGCGCGCGATTGCCACCCGGAAGAGCTTTGAACCCACTGCTATTATCACCATTCAGATCGTATTTCCAACCAGATATTGATTTTAGCTTAATCCCAACATCTCCAGAACTTCGCCACCAGGTATCATCTGCATCGGATGAACTCATCCCAAGATGTTTCTCCAATATCTTCCATTCCTCATCACTTGGTAAATGCCATCCTTTTGGACATGAAATATTTGCAGCATTCCAATTGTACAGTACCCCGTAGGTACGATAATTGTCCGTTGACTTTGCCTCAGCAACATTATTACCATTATAACCATTCACATAATAATACGCCTCATCAGTAGAACCTTCAAATGCGCTTGATACTACAGGTAAATAGGCTAGGTTTTCAGCCATCCAACACTGTTCACCAATTATTACCGTCTCATATTGATTGCCATCTCGTATATCGCTAAAACTTTCATTAATAGTGACAATTACCTCATCTGTTTCTTCAATAATATCTGCTCCATCTTCCTCGGTGATTATGCCTTCTTCAATAAGTTCATTAATTGCATTAATAACTGCTTTTAACTGATTTGAAGCTGCTTTCTCATTTCCTTTTGTCAGGCTTTTCTTCGCATTTTCAAGCTTTGAGATCAGGGATTTGGATATTCCCTCGTCCAAAATTCCTTCGCTCACATATTTTTCAATCAACTGAATAATTTCATCAATGGATGAAATAGAGATGTTTGAGTTTTTTAACTGATTAGACTGTGTCATTTCATTTTGTAGCTTAGTGTCTAGCATAATTTCATCCTTCTGACAAGATGATCCTGCACTGATTACTAAGGCAATTACCAATAATTTAAATAGAGTTTTCATGATGTATATTTTTTTGATATATGAAACTTCCTGTAAGTAAAGGCCAAATATCTCTGACCGCTTTAATGATTCTTATAAGTATTCTTTTCAACTTTTCATATCCTTAATGTTTCAGCAATTGAAAGGTCACCTACTGAGTGAGGTGCTTTTTGTATGGATCATATCCTTGATCAATAGTTGAGGTATAATTCTTGATAACCAGGGACAGTGATATTTTGATCCTGGCCTATCACATAGATAGTTAAGAAAAAGGTCTGGAATTGAATGGTTTTCATTTAGCATTGGATTATGGTTTAATTAGTTATACTGTTGTACTCACAATCGCATAATAAAATTAGACCATATCCGTATCGGAAATGTCAAGCTTTCAATCATATTCTTTCGATTTACAATTAAAAGCTTTAAAAACCTTTCAAAGGCTATTACATCTTAGATTTAAGTCCATATTTACAATTGAATCTTGAAAATTTTTGAATGAAAAGATTGTGGAGATACTCCGGCATATTCCGAAGTGGCTACCATTTGGGATCCGCCTCGCAGTCAACTCTCACAATATTAATATTGCCAACCTGGCCAGCAACACTATGAAATTTATAAAAAGTCCATTCAGCTGGATGCCAAAATGTCTGCTTTAGAGTTTGGGAGGTAAAATCATCACCGAGGCACAATGCACTGGTATAAGCCAGGCTTTTTCATGCTCCTGACATGCAGTTGGTCACCTTTTGTGTCATCTTTTCAGGTGCTTATTAGGGACCTTCATTGCACAGATCTGAACTAGGCCCCTAATAAGTCTCACAGGGTCAATGTCCGGGCCGTAACGATCCATCATATGTATATGTAAATATATCATCATAGCTGCTTGTTTTTAAATGGAATAGTAAAATAAAACTGAGAACCTTTGCCTTCTTCTGATTCTACCCAGATTTCTCCTCCTAGCATTTCTAAATAGGCTTTTGATATGGACAGGCCTAATCCAGCTCCCTCATAAGCTCTGGCCTTATGACGATCAGCCTGAATAAAGCGCTCAAAAACATTCTGTTGAAGTTATTTTGGAATACCAATACCTGTGTCTTTTACGAAAAATTCAATGAACTTACTTTTTAGCTGACAGCCAAATTCAATGCCACCCTGATTTGTATACTTAATAGAATATTTGATGAGGTTTGCCTTGCCTTATGTCGTTATCCGAATCCTCGGGATAGGATTATATGTGCGGGTTACGACCACCTTACATTCCGCAAGGACTTCTATAATCGTATTTACATCTATCGCAACTATAGGAATGGCTACTGTGTTGGTTGGGATATTTACCGAACCGGATGTGCGTATTTGGTGGTGGTTGGCTGCAATTGTTTTTGATATGCTTGCCGGACTTGTTGCCGGGCGTCTTGAGGGTTAGTCGGTACATCCAAAACATTTTGCAGAGCGACACGGTTTGATCATTATAATAGCTCTTGGAGAATCATTGATTGTTGCAGCAAGTGCTATAGCCACTCAGGGAATAACTACGGAGCTAATTATTGTGGGTGGATTGACTTTATTAATTACCTGTCTTCTTTAGTGGAGTTATTTTGCCTGGATTATAGAATATCTTGAAGATTATTTTTCTCAAAAATCCGGAGGGGATCAAAATGCTATGGCAAGAGATGTGTATAGCTTAATGCACTTTCCAATTGTAGCCGGTATAATTGGTATTGCCGTTGGATTTGAAATAATCTTATCCCATCCACATGATCTTCTGACTGTCCCTTTAGCTGCGGCAGTAGGTGGGGGATTTGTACTATTTATTGGATTTACCGGTGCAGCAGTATTCAGGTCAAGCGGACTGTTCCTTGTTCCCCGAACCGCTATTCTTATTTTAACGTGTATAGGTGTAGTTTTTTCTGTTGGACACCCACCTCAATTAATACTATGTGTGCTATCCGCAAGCCTGGCCCTGCTGATTATCATTGAATGGAAAAAGTGTCGTCACTTTTATCTGAATATAGTTAAGGACAGGAGAACAATCATATTAATACGTAGAATTTAAAGCAAATGATCTTGAAAAAATTAAGAAGTTTTATACTAACTCTTTTGATTGGACTTTTACAGATTTGGTAGATGTTAAACCAATAGGAGCTGAAGCGCATATTGATTCATCAATAGGTCCATCTATTGACTCGGTTGGATTGGAAAGAGCAGCGCATGTGTTCGCTTTGCCAGAGCTGAATGTGTAGTACCAGCATTGCCCATTTACAATAAAGGGAAGATTAGAGTTAATAAAAGGATTGAGGACTTTTTAATCCATTTTAGCCGTATATTATTGCTAATTAACATAAAGTAAAGGTGTTTTTGTTCTTGAAAACTGCCTTAGGTTTTGTTTTTTAATAAACTTATCAAAAATTCAAATAAAAGGTTAACTCCAAACTGAATGGACATCTGAATGTTAGAGTGCTCCCACTCTTTGATATGATCAAACCATCTCTTATCTTTAGGCTACACTGGGGGATTACTATTGACAAAAAACAGAATGTTTATGGTAATAGATATTTTTATTCAAATCCTTTGATATGATGAGTTATTCAGATCTTACAAAAGAAGAGTTGATTGCTATAGTTGAGAAACTTGAACGAGAGAGAAAAGATCTTAGAGATAGACCAGAATTAACTTTTGAGCAAGCTGCTGTGGGTATAGCGTTTGTTTCAGGCAAAGGGGAAATCATAAAGGTCAATAATAAATTCGCACAATTATTTGGCACTGACCCTGTAGATATGATTTCCAGTAATGTAAATGATATAAGCCATCCAGATGATCCAAATATAGATAATAGTGAAGTACGTAAAGTTTGGACAGGAGAATTGGATGAGTTGGAAATAAAAAAGAGATATATCAAAAAAGATAAATCTGTATTTTGGGCTAACCTTACATTATCCCTTGCAAAGTCTGCTAAAAATGAACCAAATTATTTTATTGCTGTTTTGCAAGATATCACGGAAAAGAAATCTGCCGAAGATAATTTTTTTAAAGAAAGACAGTTCACTGATAAATTAATAAATAGCCTGCCAGGGATTTTTTATTTGTACTCAATTGATGGCAATGAAACTCAATTAATAAAATGGAATAAGAATCATGAGAAAGTAACTGGCTATTCAACAGAAGAATTAAGGGGGATGACAGTTTTTGATTTTTTCTCCAAAAAAGAATCTCCAGCAATAAGAGCCGCTTTAAATAATATAATAAAGAAAGGGAAGGTTGCTATAGAAGCTAATCTCAAGCTAAAAAGCGGTGAACTAATTCCTCATTATTTCGAAGGACATTTGTTATCAGATATTGATGAATATTTCTTTTTAGGAGTTGGCTTGGATATTTCAGAGCAGTATAAAGCCCAGAAAGTACTCAGGAAAAGTGAAGAAAAATATGCTGCTGTGGTTGAAAACAGTAACGATGGTATTGTTATACATAAAGCAGGTAGGGTTATTTATGTGAATCCTATTGTTGAGAAGGAATTGGGTTATGATCCAAAAGAAGTCATTGGAAAAGACTTGACGGATTTTATAGCTCCTGAATACCAAAAAATTGTTGCACAAAGGGTTATGGATCGACTTTTGGGTAAATCAGTACCCAAAATTACAATTGTTGATTTGGTACGAAAAGATACAAGCCGACTGTCAGTAGAATTAAACACTTCCTTAATTAAATATGAAGGGGAGAAAGCATTTCTGGTTACCATACGTGATATTACTGAAAGAAAAATTGCCGAAAGCAAACTAAGGGAAAGTGAATCTAAATTAAAGGAGGCACAAGAGATAGCAAAAATTGGGCATTGGGTTTTAGATCTTGTCGAAAATTCATTAGAGTGGTCTGATGAGGTATACCGGATATTTGGATTAAAACCACAGGGATTCAAAGCTACTTATGAAGCTTTTCTCGACAACATTCATCCTGACGACAGAGATATGACTAATGAAGCTTATAGCGACTCTCTGGTTAACAAGAAACCTTATGAAATAGTGCATAGGCTAAAACTGAAGGATGGAACTATCAAATATGTTATTGAAAAATGTGAAAGCACATTTGATAAAAATGGCGAACCGCTCCGTTCTGTTGGGACTGTGCAGGATATCACAAAACAAATAGAATTTGAAAATAAACTAAAAGCGAGTGAAGAGAAATTCAGACGCATATTTGAAACAACTCAAGATGGTTATTTGCTTGCTGATATTGAAGGCAATTTAGGTTCTGCAAATCCTTCAGCTATTAGAATTCTGGGATATAATAATGAGGAAGAGTTAATTGGCAAATCCTTAGGTCGTGATATTTATACAGACGATAAACAAAGAGAAAAGACCTTAAAAGAGTTATTTATCAATGATAAGGTTCTCAATAGAGAGCTAATATTTAGGAAAAAAAATAAGGATGAAATATATGTAGAGTGTAATATTCAGGCAATTAGAAATACTCAAGGTGAAGTTATTGCAACAGAAGGTACCTTCAGAGATATTACTAAGCGTAAACTGGCAGAAGAAGAATTAAAAAAATATCAAAACAATCTTGAAGGACTTGTTAAAGAAAGAACCATAGAGCTGGAAAAATCTCATAAAGAAAATTTAAAACTATCTAAAGCTATTGATCACAGTTATGCTACAGTGGTGATTACTGATAAGGATGGAAATATTGAATATGTAAATCCAAATTTCACCAGAACTACCGGATATTCAGCTGATGAAGCAATGAATCAGAATCCAAGAATCCTGAAATCCAACCAAATGTCACAATCACATTATAAAGAAATGTGGGATACAATACTGGCGGGCGAAATATGGAAGGGTGATTTTATAAACAAAAAGAAAAATGGAGACATCTATTGGGAAAGTGCTATAATCTCCCCTTTTTATAATGAAAAAAATGAAATTACTCATTTTGTGGCGGTTAAAGAGGACATAACCAAAAGAAAAAGAGCCGAAGAAGAACTTGAACTATTTAAAACTTTTACCGATTCATCAACTGAAGGATTTGGCATGGCTGATCTGGATGGTAATATTCTTTATCAAAATAATGCATTAAATAATTTGCTTGAAGAAAATGAAACGCCAGTTGGGGAAAGTCTCTTAAAAAACTATTCTAAAGAAAACCAGGAATTATTTAGTGGTATAATCAAACAATTAATTGAAACAAGTCATTGGAAAGGAGAAATAGAAGTTCTTAGTAAGAATGGCAATGCTGTTCTTACCCTACAAACTTTCTTTCTGATAAAAGATTCAAATGGTAATCCATCACAAATAGCAGCAGTAATCACAGATATTACTGAACAAAAAAAAGCAGAAGAGGAACTCGAATCGTTTAAAATGTTTGCTGATGGTTCTGGTGAGGGATTTGGTATGGCTGATTTAGATTCCAATATTCTATACATGAATAGAAGATTACTTGAATTATGTGAGCTTAATGAAGTTAGTCCAGAGGATAGTTTTCTAAGATTCTACACAAAAGATTCCATCGATGCTATTAATAATATTGTCATGCCGGAACTAAAATCCAAGGGGCAATGGCAGGGAGAACTGGAATTTCTGACAGCGAATAATAATCTTTTAATAACTTACCACAATTTCTTCCTGATTAAAGATGAAAATGGACAACCATACAGAATGGCAGCCTTAGTTATGGATATGACAGATAGAAAAAGATCAGAAGAAGAGTTAAGAACATTTAAACGATTTGCAGAATCATCCAATGAAGGAATTGGAATAGCTGATATGAAATCCAATATCCTTTATATGAATAAGAGACTTCTTGAATTTGCTGAAATTAAGAATGTATCTGAACATGTATCTTTTTTTAAATATTATCAGGGTAAAGACAGGGAGATCATAACAAAATTGATATTACCCGCTCTTAACACCAAAGGTCAATGGCAAGGGGAAATTGATTTTACTTCAGTAGAAGGAAAGCTTACACCTACCTATCACAATTTTTTTGTGATTAATGATGAAAATGGAAAACCCTATAGAATTGCAACTATAATTACTGATATTACGCAAACCAAGAAAATTGAATCGGAACTTAAGAAATCAAAAGAACAGGCAGAAGAAGCTAACAGATTAAAAAGTACATTTTTATCCAATATGAGTCATGAGATTCGTACTCCGATGAATGCTATTTTGGGATTTTCTGAAATTTTATCAAAAGGCTTAAAAGACCGATCTCAATTAGATTATCTTTCTTCAATACAAAGCAGTGGTAAAACTCTATTGCAATTAATAAATGATATCCTGGATTTGAGCAAGATTGAATCAGGGAAACTGGATTTTAGTTATCAGCCTGCCAATATCCAGAATCTCATACAGGAAACAATAAATATGTTAAAGGTAAAATCTGATGAAAAAGATCTGCAAATAAACACAGTGATCTCAAAAGACTTACCAGGAATATTAAATATTGATGAGTTGCGTATAAAACAAGTTTTGATAAACCTTATAAGCAACGCTATAAAATTCACTGATAAAGGATATATCGAAGTTGAAATTGGATGCCTGAATAAGAAGAAAGAACATCTTGATTTGTTTATTAAAGTAGAAGATACCGGCATAGGTATATCTAAAACAAATCATCAGAAAATCTTTCAGGCATTTGATCAAATCGAAGGAAAGGATAGTAAGAGATTTGAAGGAACCGGATTAGGACTTGCCATTACAAGACACCTTGTTACAATAATGAATGGAACAATTGAGTTGGAAAGTGTAATTGGTAAAGGCAGTATTTTCACTATTGTATTGAACAAAGTAAAGTATAATGAAGCTGATGTTGAGTTTGAAGATAGTATTGACTTTGATCCTGATTCACTTGAATTTGAAGAATCAAGCGTATTGATTGTTGATGATATAAAAACCAACAGAGATGTATTAATAGGGTATCTAAGTAGTTATAACATCAAAATTATTGAAGCTGAAAATGGAAAAGAAGCTTTAACAGCAATAGAAAAATACAAACCTGATTTAGTATTTCTTGATTTACGAATGCCTGTGATGGACGGTTATGAAGCACATAAGACGATCATGAAAAATCCCAAATGGTCACAAATTCCGATCATTGCAATTACAGCCTCCGCATTTGACAAAGATGAGAGAAAAATAATTGCTTTAGGATTCAGTGGTTACATTCGTAAACCGGCAAGCTTAAACGAAATCCTGAGCTGTTTAATGAAACACCTGAAACATACTGCTGAAGTCAAACATGAAGAAATTGCAGCAGAAGTCATCTTTGAGTTAATTGATAAACTGGATGAAGTTTTATTGGAAATTGACAAAAAAGCTATGCCTGTGTGGGAAGGAATAATGAAAATCAGAAAAATGAAAGATGTGCTTCTTTTGTCAGAACTTATAGTAGAAATTGGAAAAAAATATAACGCAGAATCATTAATAGATTACGGGAATGAATTACATCTAGCAACTCAATCGTTCAATATCGATAAAGAATTGAAATTGATCCAACAATTTCCTGATTTTGTTAAAAAATTAAATTCTTCAAGCAATGGAAGATGAAAAATATAAGATCCTGGTCGTGGACGACATTTCCAAAAACGTTCAGTTATTGGCTAATTTGCTTTCCGAAAAAGGCTATAGTGTTGAATTTGCATTAAACGGACCTGATGCCATACGGTTGGTTTCTTCTGAAAATTTCGACCTTATTCTGTTAGATATTATGATGCCGGGAATGGATGGTTATGAGGTTTGCAAAACAATTAAAAAGGATGAAAGGATTAAAGAAATACCCATCATTTTTCTAACTGCCAAAACAGATATTGAAAGCATTGAAAAAGCATTTGAATCTGGGGGAATAGATTATGTCAGCAAACCGTTCAATACTAATGAATTATTAGCTCGAGTTAAAACACATGTTGAGCTTAAAAGAAATAAAGACAGGCTGATAGGAGTTAATAAATGGCTGGAAGAAGAAGTTTTAGCCAGAACCGAAGAGCTTGTCGATGCCAAAGAAAGGGCAGAGGAGTCAGATCGATTAAAATCGGAATTTCTTGCTTCAATGAGCCATGAAATCAGAACTCCCTTAAACTCCATAGTAGGTTTTTCTGGCCTGATTGCAGAAAGTGCTGCGGATACTGAATGCAAGGGGTTTTCAGAGATTATCAACCGGCAGAACGAATTGCTTTTGAAAATCATAGATGATATAATTGATTTAGCAAAAGTTGAATCTGGAAAACTTGAAATCATTGTAAAAGAATTTGAGCTTAATGAATTTGTAAACAATATGTTTCAAACGTTTAGACGGGAATGTCAACCTTACGTTAAGCTGATTCCAAAAGTAGCTTTTGACAGATTTATCGTGAATACAGATCCGGATCGACTTAAACAAATTTTCTCAAACTTAATGTCCAATTCAATAAAGTTCACAGAAAAAGGACAAATTGAAATTGGGTACACCCTTGATAAACAAAACAAAGTAATCTTTCATGTATCCGATACTGGGATTGGAATCCCTGAGGATAAATGTGACATAATATTTGGTCGATTTGCTAAGCTCGATAAGTTTACCCAGGGAACTGGTCTTGGACTAGCAATTGTAAAGAACATCATCGAAGGCATGGAAGGAAAAATATGGATGGAATCTGAAATTGGAAAAGGATCAACTTTCTATTTTAGTTTACCTGTGTGAATTCAGCAAATGCCGGACAGTTCTTAGGTTAAAATTACTAACTGGTTTTTCATGAAACATTTCCCGATCACCATGTTCAAATAGGTTTAAAAAAAGAAATCGGTGATTTATATCCAATTGTAAAGATTATGTCTTTTACCAGTTATGTTGAAGGTTGGGCAAGATATTGTGAGCAATTTGCTGAAGAAATGGCTATAAACCTATATTACAGAAGTATTACCATGCCAGCTCAACTTGCATCTTATAATGTTGGCGGTGAAGAAATTAAAGCACTTATAAGTATTGCAGAAAAAGAATTGGGCGATAAATTTGATATCAGGGAATTTCATAAAAGAATATTAGAAAATGGTGCAATCCCCCTTATTGCACTTCGAACTGTTATTAATCAATGGATTGAAGAGAAGAACTAACACCCCCGGCAACACAAGATTTAACAATGATGTAAAATTCCCGAACAGGTAACGACTGATATAGTGACGTTTAATGACATTTTGCTCCTTTTTGAAATAACACTTTGTCATTAATGTTCGTTGGTTCACAAGTACCCCTCATACAGAATAGTGTGGTCTTCATATATACTTTGGTCAACTCAAAAAAGGACGAGACAACTAACCGAATAACCGAATAACCGTATTTGGAGAGAACAACTCTTTATTATAGCTTTGCTAATACTTAGCCAGAAACCCTTTTCAATCTAATAATCCTTTGTATGGTTAACAATCATAAAAATCGAATTCATTTTTACAAATCCTTGCATGGAAGTGGTTTGCGATATTCAGGGATGACCAATAGAAAAGGAAAAATAATCGGTAAACGGAATAAATATGGCCTGTTCGGACGGAAAGTCTATTACATAGATGTCCGTTTTGATCAAAAGTATAACTATCATGGACATGATCAATTTGAATATCCGGTTGATTCTGATTTATTCGAAGATGTGATCATCGGAGCCTTTGTAAGAGGTGAATTCGAACAAATCCCAGATGGCCTAAGACCATTATTCCTATACTAAACCGAGTAACAGAGTAACAGAGTAACCGATCCCTCACCCCTTCGGCCATGTATCAGTCAATCGATACCCCTGCGGCCAGGGATCATCGGGGTCAAGCATGATCTGATGAGTGCCCGTTACCCATGCCCCGCCACGAACGCTTGGAGTAATGGCCAGGTTCTCTCCGATCATGGTTTCGGTAATAATCGAGCATTCGAATTTTGATCCTATTATGGATTCAGCAATATATGTGTCACCGACCTTCATTTGTGCCTTTGCATGCATAACAGCCATTCTGGCTGAGCATCCGGTACCAGTGGGGCAGCGATCGAGTTTTCCCGGATCAATGACAACTGTATTCCTTCCGCAAAAAGCTCCGTTAATCAGCTGAACGGGTTTGGTGAACTGGCAGAAAGAGATTCCTTCCCAGCCTGAATCACCGGGATGAACGAATCCAATCTGTTCATTTGCCGCTCTGGTAATCCTGATTCCTGTGTCGGCTAATTCTTTGGCCTCATCCGGGAGGATATCAAAACCTAGCGCCTCAGCATCAACAATAACGAAACTGTCTCCTCCATAGGCAGTATCTACGATTAGCGTTCCCAATCCTTCAACTTCAAGGTTTACACCTAGTTTATCAGCAAAAGAAGGAACGTTCTGGATTTGTATACTCTTTGCTTTACCGTTTTCACAATAGGCTTTCACTGCAACCAGGCCACCCGGAGCTTCAAGGAAGAAATTAGTCTCTGGTTCGTGCATTTCCACTAAACCTGTATCCAGAAGTACGGTAGATACACATATGGAATTTGATCCGGACATTGGAGGTGTATGCTCAGGTTCCATGATGATGAAACCGTATTGCGCTTTTGGATTGATGGCGGGAACCAGCAGGTTAATATGCTTGAAAACGCCTCCACGGGGCTCATTTAGTACGAAATTTCTTAAGGTCTTATCCCGATCGATCCATCTCGACTGCTCCCATATAGTGTCTCCGGGAGGTACCGGAACTCCACCTACAATTACATTGCCTACTTCTCCTTCGGCATGGCATGAAACCATATGAATGACTTTGCTCGATCTCATTGTTTGTATTTTAGTACCCGATGTGTTTGATTCTTACTTATGTCCGTGCTGATTATTCTCACCAGATACCATCCTGCCGGATAGTATTCCATATTAAAATGCATCTGACCAGCTTCTGTTCGGATGTCCTTATAAATTCTCCCATCTGATCCGTAAATAATTATTCTGGCTCCATCCGGTAGGTTATTAATGAAAATATTTTCTCCTGCCGGATTAGGAAAGATGCTTATTTGATCTGCTTCCGGATGAAGTATTCCGGTGTTACTAATGCTTATGTCCTGACTAAAAGAATCCCAGCTTTTGATCTCATTCTCAATGTATAATGTTACTGTAAAATTACCTGATGAGGGATAAGTATGGCTTGGGTTTGGATCCTGGCTGCTATGTCCGTCCCCAAAATCCCACAACCATGATTGGGCATCAGAACTTGCATCGTGGAAGGCAATATTCAGTCCTTCAGGTGTATATGTAAATCCGGCTTGAGGTTTATGCTGTTGATAGAAAAAATCGCTTGCTTTTTCAATTGTTGTACCCCAATATTGATTTGGAACAGGGGCCCAGTTACCATTTGATACACCGTAGAACTCATGGCCTTCGCCTTCAACAAACCATGTTTGAAAATTATCTGATCCCAACCCAGATAATCTTGCACTGATCGGATTACTGCCATAAGTAGCACTGAAGGCGGGATATCCGAATGGTGAACCAATATTGAAAGGAACAATATCATCACTGGTGCCATGAATCAAGTAAACAGGAGTATCGTCTTTTGCCAGTATCAGATCAGTATGTTTTAGGGCACCCCACAAACTGAAAATTGCATCAGGATTACCGTTCTGGTCCAGATTTGTTCCTATATCATAAGAACCCAGATCTGGTGCTGTAATCTGATTGAAAGGAAGAATTGGATTATTGTAAGAATATGTGTTCGCCTGAGTTGGCTTTTCAGTGGCATCATTCATGTACACGCTTTGGAGACAGATAAATGCCCCAGCACTTGATCCTGCCATATAAATACGGCTGGGATCAATGCCATAGCTACTGGCATTTGCCCGCAAAAACCGCACGGCTGACCGGCCATCCTGCAGCCCCCTGTAAACGGCCCTTGTTGTACTGGCTTCGCTGGAAATATACATTCCCAGACGATAATCAATTGTTGCAGTGACATAACCTTTCCGGGCCAGACTATCGCAGAAAGCCTCCATATCGTCGTGATTGCGATTTCCGGAGATGAAAGCACCACCATGAATGAATATTATTGCTGGTCTGAGCGATAAATTATCATCAGATGGTTGGTAAATATCCATTTTGTAATCGACTATGCTGGTATTACTTTCATCATTAAACAAACCATTGAGCCTGGGTGCCTGTGTGTACACCACATCTGTGTTTACAGTTATATTTGTGAATAATGATTCAGTGTAACGATAATCCTGGGCCTGAAGGCTAAAGGTAGCCATAGCAAGAAAAATGAATATAAAATTCTTCATAAGACAGAGTGTAGAGGTATCTGCCATGAAGATAGGGAAAGCTCAACGTGACGCCAAATCGTGACGCCGAATCGTGACGCGAAATCGTGACGCCAAATGCGTGACGCCAAATCGT
>Ga0233437_1002608_pt1 | contig 26458 bp, 27 predicted proteins | sample SI_122_August201_FD_182714 | JGI IMG/M metagenome (GOLD analysis project Ga0233437, IMG submission 182714) | Seawater microbial communities from Saanich Inlet, British Columbia, Canada - SI_122_August2016_200_MG | ecosystem: Environmental > Aquatic > Marine > Inlet | place: Canada: British... | reverse complement strand
AAAAAAAAGCGTTAAGGTCTTGGCTCTCTGCTTTTAAACGTGGCTTACGCTTATTACGAAAAGCCATGATGACTCGAGCTAAAATTCCAAGACTATGGAAATGCTTGGAAATTGTCAGGTGTTAAGGGCTTTTACAGGAAACATTGACTTCCTAGTAGACTTCAAATATCCTAGCCTATAGAAGAGGTTGACCATTTTTTCAAAGTAACACTTTTTGCCAGGCCACTTATGCAGCTTGCGAACAAACCTTGGATACAAGCATTGCAAGAAAGATTATTGATAACCAATGAGGTAAGCACCAACGAAATGGCGAAAATATGGGATGTTACCGCTCGCACCGCTAGAACACGCTTAAACAAACTACTGGAAGAGAGCTATCTTAAGCGCAAGGCAAAATCAAAACACGACCCTCATGCAACTTTTACAAAACAATAACCGCAATCTTCAAGGAATCACCATCTTAACCACATCAGACCCACACCTAACCCCTGCCGCGCAAGCCTACGCAAAAAAATACGACATCCCATATCGCGCACACACGGAACCCTCGGATCGTTTAATCCTAGAGCTCACCGACCAAGGCCTACAGCTCATCGACCAAGACAGCCCTCAACTCAAACCCTTGCGCATTGATTTCAATGCACACACCTTACAACATCGCATTCGCACGGGCGGAAAAAGTCTGCCGCTCGCGAAAGCCATCGGGGTTAGCACGCAAAACAAGCCAACTGTATTGGATTTAACCGCGGGCTTGGGGCGTGATGCCTTTATTTTAGCAAGCCTTGGCTGTCAAGTTACGATGATTGAACGCTCCCCCATCACTGCTGCCATGCTGGACGATGCCCTGCGACGCGTGCAGGAGATTCCAGCCTCTGACTCGCTCACTTTAGTGCACGGCGATAGCCAGCAATGCCTACAACAATTGAAAGATCACCCTGCGCTTCGCGAACACACGTTTGACACGATGTACCTTGACCCCATGTTTCCGGAAAGCAAAAAGTCCGCGCTTGTCAAAAAAGACATGCAATACCTGCGCGCTTTATCACCCCATGACAATCTGGCTGCGCTTCTGTTACAATCGGCGCTTGATACAGGAGTGGGCCGCGTCGTCTTGAAACAACCTCGCGTAGCGGGCTTCCTGACTGAGCGAAAGCCTAGCTTTCAGATAAAAAGTAAGACGCATCGGTTTGATGTGTATTTAACGGAACAAACAACCCATGCACGGCTTTGAATTACTGATCAACTACATTCTACATTTTGATGTCTACCTAGCCGCCTTCATCAAAGACTACGGCGCCTGGGCTTACGCCATTTTATTTCTGATCGTTTTTTGCGAAACCGGCCTAGTCATCACCCCCATTCTACCCGGTGACACCTTGCTATTTGCCGCAGGCAGCCTAGCCGCGCGCCAGGCACTCGACATCCACACACTGATTCCTTTATTATTCACCGCAGCTGTGCTGGGCGATTCCACCAACTACTGGATCGGACGCAAATGCGAACATCTCCTGGAACGCATCCAAGACCGTTGGTATTTCAAGAAAAAATACCTGCAAAAAACCCATGACTTTTATGAGAAATACGGCGGAAAAACCGTCATCCTCGCCCGCTTCGTCCCCATCATCCGCACCTTCGCGCCGTTTGTCGCAGGCATCGGCATCATGCCCTATCTGCGATTTTTAAGCTTTAGCTTGATCGGCAATGTGCTGTGGATTACTTTGCTGACATTGGCCGGCTTCTGGTTCAGTCATATCCCCGTGGTGCGAGACAATTTCACGCTGGTTGTGCTGGCGATTGTTGTCATTTCCATCATCCCTGCGATTATTGAACTCGTTCGGATGAGAATGCGAAAAAAACGCACAAACAAGTAGGATTTTGTCGGCAAAAAGCATTGTCCGCCCCAACCCAAAGGAGTATGCTAGCGAACTCCATACTAATGATAGATTGTGATAACTATGCTTAGCGACACGTACCAACCCGAGATCATTGAAAAAGACGCCCAGCAGTACTGGGACGAGAAACAAGCGTTCAAAGTGACCGAGGATCTGAACAAAGAAAAATTTTATTGTCTTTCTATGATTCCCTATCCCAGCGGACACCTTCACATGGGGCATGTCAGAAATTACACGATCTCTGATGTAGTGGCGAGGTATCAGCGTCTCTTGGGCAAAAATGTGCTGCAGCCCATGGGTTGGGATGCGTTTGGCTTGCCGGCGGAAAATGCCGCGATCAAGCATAACGTGGCGCCTGCGAAGTGGACGCATGAGAACATTGATCATATGCGAGCGCAATTTAAGACATTGGGTTTTGCTTATGACTGGACACGCGAAATTGCGACGTGTCATCCGGCGTATTATCGCTGGGAGCAATGGCTCTTTATTAAGATGTTTGAGAAAGGCTTGGTTTACCGTAAAAATGCAATCGTTAACTGGGACCCTGTGGATCAAACGGTTTTGGCCAATGAACAAGTGGTTGATGGCAAGGGCTGGCGATCGGGTGCGGTAATTGAGCAAAAAGAAATCCCACAATGGTTCATTAAAATCACCGACTACGCAGAAGAACTCTTACAAGACCTGGATCAACTAGACGGTTGGCCGGAACAGGTCAAAACCATGCAACGCCATTGGATTGGTAAGTCAGAAGGTGCCACGGTTGTTTTTGCGGTGAATGATCACGACAAACCTTTGCACGCTTTCACCACGCGCCCTGATACGCTGTTTGGTGTCACTTATTTAGCGATCGCACCACAACACCCTCTGGCAAAACAGGCCGCTGAAAAAAGCGAGGCCATTCAAGCCTTTATTGAAAGCACCAAACATACCAAAGTTTCTGAAGCTGATTTAGTGGCGCTTGAAAAGCAAGGCGTTGATAGTGGATTAACAGCAATCAACCCTTTAACTGGCCAGTCCATGCCTATCTGGATCACGAATTATGTCTTAATGGACTACGGCTCTGGCGCTGTCATGGCAGTACCTGCGCACGATGAACGCGACCATGAATTTGCTAAAAAATACAACCTGCCTATTCAACAAGTCATCGCCGCACCGAAAGACACTAACGTCGATCAAACCGCCTATACCGGCCATGGTGCATTAATTAACTCACAAACCTTTGATGGCCTAGACAGTGCCACTGCAAAAACAGCAATCACCGCCATGCTTGCAACGCAAGAGAAAGGTAAGTCTCGCACGCAGTATCGACTCCGCGACTGGGGTGTTTCAAGACAGCGTTATTGGGGTACACCTATTCCTATTATTTACTGTGATGATTGCGGCGCGATGCCTGTGCCTGAAGACGATTTACCGGTTGTTTTACCCGAGGATGTGCCACTTACCGAATCCGGCTCACCCTTAAAAGAAATGCCGACGTTTCATCAAACCACGTGCCCCAAATGTGGCGCTGCGGCAAAACGCGAAACGGATACGTTCGATACGTTTGTTGAATCCTCTTGGTATTTTTCACGATTCGCTTGCAAAGATCAGGACAAAACCATTCTTGATGATCGCGCCAAATATTGGACGCCTGTCGATCAATACATCGGTGGCATTGAACACGCGATCATGCATTTATTGTATGCGCGCTTTTTCCATAAAGTGCTGCGCGATTTTAATCTTGTTAATTCAGATGAACCTTTTACGAACTTGCTCACACAGGGCATGGTCTTAAAAGACGGCGCAAAAATGTCTAAGTCAAAAGGCAATACCGTCGATCCGCAAGATCTTATTAGCAAATACGGTGCTGACACCGTTCGCTTTTTCTCTATCTTTGCCGCGCCACCTGAACAGTCACTGGAGTGGTCAGACAAAGGCGTTGAGGGAAGCTTCCGCTTTTTAAAACGCGTTTGGACATTCGCCTACGATCATCAACAAAACATTTGCGAAGAATGCATCGCCAATAAAAACCAATCGCCGTTTGCCGTAGATTGGAAAAACGCTGCCCCCGAACAAAAAGCCGCACGACGTGAGATTCACCTATTACTAAAACAAGCAACCTATGACATGGGGCGTTTGCAGCTTAATACGGTAGCCTCTGCTTGCATGAAGCTTCTTAACTTTTTAACCAACTTGCCGGAGCTAGGCAGCCATACGGATATACATCACGATGGATCAGCATGCTCGGTACGCGCGCGGCTAGTGCATGAAGGCTTTAGTATTCTATTACGCATACTCAATCCTATTGCGCCGCACATCACGCAACATTTATGGAAACAATTGAATTTCGGCAGCACTATTTTAAAAGCCGAATGGCCTAAAGTCTCCAGCTCTGCATTAAAAACCGAACACCTGGAGCTCATGATTCAAGTCAACGGTAAATTACGCAGCAAAATATGCGTCGACGTTAATGCCGACAAAGCTAGCATTGAAAAAGCTGCGCTAGATGACGAGAATGTTAAAAAGTTCACGCTAGAAAAAACCATTAAAAAAATCATCGTGGTGCCTGGCAAGCTTGTTAACATTGTTGCGGGAGCTTAACGTGCGTTATTTGAAAACTGGCGTCTTTGCTTTGCTCATCGTTACGCTAACCGCCTGCGGTTTTCGTTTAAACACACGCGGCACCTTGCCGCCGATGTATCATCGCCTTTACCTCACTGGTTCACGCCCTTACAGTTATTTCATTAAAATGCTGTCCGGTATTTTGGAAGGTCAAAATGTTACGCTTGTTACCTCAGCAAAACATGCGCCTCTGACATTAAACATCGCAACAGAAGCTTTAAGCTACTCACAAACCAGTGTCGGTAGCTCACAACAAACACGACAATACCAGATCACCTACAGTGTTAACTTCAATCTACAATCCCCCAAAGGCAAAGTCATCGCAGGACCTTTCGTCATCAGCCAAAGCATGAACCAAACCATGTTCGCCAACCAGTTGATTGAAAACACGCAACAACTCACTGAAGATAAACGCCAACTAGAACAACTGGTCATGAATCAATTATTCTATCGCCTCGCTGCGAAAAACACAGTAAAAACCGTCCGCGTCTATCTATCCAAAAGGAAATAACCATGCCACGAATGATTTTCTGCCAAAAACTAAAAAAAGAATCCGAAGCCCTAGACACCCCCACCTACCCCGGTGAATTCGGTCAACGTATTTTTGACAACATCTGCAAAGAGGCTTGGCAACAATGGTTGAGCCATCAGACGATGTTGATTAATGAGTATCGACTGAATATGCTAGAGCCGGATGCTAGGAAGTTTTTGAAGACGGAGATGGAGAAGTTCTTTTTTGGGGAAGGGAGTGAGAAGCCTGAGGGGTATAAGGCGCCTGAGGAAAAATAGACCGCTTTTGAGGTGTTTTTTTTGCAAACCAGGAAAATAGCGCTATAGTGTTGGCGATGGACCAACACAAGGAGCCCAATCATGAAATATTTAATGACTATCCTATTTTGTAGCCTGGTCGCACTGAATCTAAGCGCCATGCCGGTGCCGGCAACCAAAGCGGCTATGCTAAAACATGTACCCCAATGCCAAAAAACCGTGGAAAAATGCCAGCGTCATTGTGGTGCTTCAAAAAAATGTTTAAACAATTGCGCCGTCGTCGAGGGTGGTCTCTGCATCATGAGGAAATCCATCAACTTGAAAGCTATGCCAAAAGCGCAAGCTGTTCAGATGAAGTGTTTCATGGACAACTGCGCCAAAAAAACCTTGGGATGCGCCGCCCAGTACTCTGGCACCAAGAACGCCGACCTTATTAAGCAAAAATGTGGTACGGCAGCCATACCATGCATGATCAAAAACTGCGCCTCATCAAGTCGCGCATCAAAGGCAAGCCTGGCACATTGATCTGTCACGTCGACAGCCTCAAAACCATGCCGCTGCGCAAGCCATTCCACAGAAGGCTACACTAAGTGTAGCTTTCTGTTAAATAATCCTCAATATCATTCAGCAAAGAAGCCCGAGAGGTATAAAGCGCCAAACGTCTCTCAATAAAACCGATCTTATTATTTAAACGCTTGGCGCAATTGGGCACCCAAGTCATCCATTAAATATACGATAAAGTGCCACAGCTTGTTTTGCTCTGCCATTTTATTGATTTGCTCCAACGACAAAAATCGACGCATTTCTTTTTCAAACGCTAATGCCAAGCTATTATCTGTCGCCAATGACTGTCGCCGCTCATCAAACAGGCCGAGAAAATAGTCGATCGTTAGATGACGATCTCGCAGCTTTTTTGGTATCAATGCTATATTAGGCTTTAATCCTTGTTGATGTAACCACACCATATCCCATAAATCTCGGTGTTTTAATCGATTGGGGCGCAGTGCAAAAGCCAACAATTTATCCGCATAAATTTCTTCACGACTTTGCGCTTGTATAATTAAGCCACTGGTTCCCATATCAACGCCATACGGATTAAGCAACAACATCGGTCGTTTTTCATAGGACGGTACACGACAAATATCAATGTTAATGCGTTGTGCGGGTAAATGTTTTTGCTTTGGTCTTGTTTCAATTTTAATTTTCCAGGTGTCGACGTTTTTGATATCTTTTTCAGGCGCACTGACAATGACGGGCAAATTATATTTCTCATTTAAATTTTCCGTTAACATTCGCCCCATCGCAGACAAACTGTCGCGAGAAAAACCCTCCCCGCCTGTAAAATCTAAATCTTCGCTCAATCGAATGCCGCCATAACACGCACGAAGACATGTTCCGCCCATGAAGGTTAAATCAAGCAGCAAATTATTTTGACTCAAAATTCTTAAGATATCATGATGCAACAATTCTTTTTCAACAACAATGCGCAATGATGACAACTTAGGCTGGCTCTTTAGCGCCTCAGTAACGAGCTGATCAAATAAGTTCATTAGCAATGTCCCAATCAATTAAATCACAGTTGCGGCGTGTCGCCTTCATGTCTCTAAGCGCAAGCGCAACGCTGGCTCGCCACATCCCACACCGATGGTCGTACGTAAGCTGGCTCATGATATTTGCAGGCCTTTGATTCGTATGGACAAACTCAATGGTGCCAACATCAGCACAAACAAGGGTGTCGCTTCTACCCGACGACATAATAGAGATCCATTGCATCGGCATTTGCGAAATCACACCGGCATCACTTAACGCGGTCTCGAGACTGATATAGTTAAACTTATCTGCCCTCAGAAGTGCGGCGGCATGAAACAAGAACAAGCCATCGGCTGGAGAGGCTTCTTCATAAAGATACAACCCTCGACACATTCGCGCCAACAATCCAGAATGCACCGCTCGACTAAGCAAGGTTCTGAAAGCTGACTCAGAGAGCTCATAGCAAAATGCGCGCAAACCACGCAACGTGAACAAATAATGCCGATCATTGGCATTCTTCGATAACCATTGGCTTAAAGACTTCATTGGCTGCATGGCGGCTTCACTCTACATTATGTTACACTTAGTGTAACCTTTTGTAGAGCCAAGGTCAACGAAACCCGTCAAAACCTCACGAAACTCCTTCGGATGCTCGGTATAAGGAATATGCCCACACTTATCAAGCAAATGCAGTTGCGCCGATGGCAGCTTGGCTTTTACTTCAGGCACATGTCTTTTGGTTAATAGCAAACGATCTTGCATTCCCCAGAAAACCAATGTTGGCAAATCTTCGAGTTCTGCCAGATGGTCCCAAATAAGTTTTAACATCGAATGTTTGATGCCCAACAAATTGGTGTTCCTTTTCACGATGCGGCGCATCGTGTCTATGGTTTTTGGGTCTTGTGTTAATGGGTAAACTACATCAATTAAATCATTAGAAATAGCGCTGGCATCATACACGTTGCTCCTGAACGCAATCGCAAACATTTTTTTGCTGAGCTTCAGGAAAAGCCGCCCAATCACGGGCAACGCCATCAAGCGAAAGAAGATAATCACTTGCCTGGAAAAGCCTACCGCATCGATTAATACCAGCTTTTTAAGCAGCGGTCTGTGCTTGATGGCAAATCGTAATGAAACGCCACCGCCTAGGGAGTGCCCTAGAAGAATGATATCCTGCCACGCTTTCGCCTTACAAAAGGCGGCAAGAAAATCGCTGTAATAATCCAATGTATAATCAGCCTTGGGTTTATCTGATTTACCAAAACCTGGCAAATCCACCACAATCACTTGGTATTTTTTGCCTAGCTCAAAGACATTCTTATGCCAATACTCGACACACCCGCCAATGCCATGAACCAGCAACAGCTTTTCGCCACGCTCGCCTACCTGCCAGTACCGAATCTTAAGGCCGTTGACCTCGACGTATTGATCTTCGGGAAATTTAATCATAACAACATCCATTGTCCTTCTGATAGTCGGATCCATCCTTTGATAATACGATAAAGAACCCAAAAGAAAGCGAAGGCTAAGAAAAACCAACCGACGACAATGAAGAGAAGCAATACGCCCACAATCACCAACAACAAGGCATACCAAAAGGTCTGGATTTGCCAGCGGAAGTGGGATTCTAGCCAGCTTCCTCGAACATCGTCTAGTTTGACGTAATTGATGATGACACCGACGATGGCGGTGATGCCGCTAAAAAAGGCTAAGGCCTGGAGGAAATAGACCAGGTGTGTCAGGGTTAGATCTGACGATTTTTCGTTGTTTTGGTTCACTGTGGGTTAGCCTCTATGTTGGTTGTAGGTATTGAGCTTAGTTAATTTTTCTGGGAAATGCAATGAGGTGGCGGTACGTTTCTGTTTGGTCACATGGATCCCGCGGTCAAGCCGCGGGATGACTTTACTCGAACTATGTCATTCCGCGGCTTGACCGCGGAATCCAGACAAATCGCTTGAAATATCTGACCCCACCAAGCAGAATGATACATTGCATAAGGCAAAAACAACGGCCTCACAGAAATGTCTATTTATCAACAAGTTATAAAACAAGATCCCGGCCTACTCCGCCTGAAGCACGCCTTCAAGACCATTCTTTCCGTCATCATTACTGTGGCGCTGCTCATAAAATTTAATCCACTAATCATCGCCTGCGGGGGATTGGCCGCCGGATTCTCCATGCAAGGGTTATTTGGCCTGACACGCCTGGATCAAGTAAAATCAGCGTTATTCAACGCGACGATTTATCTGGTCGTCTATACCCTTGGGACATTCACACAGCCTCACCCCATGCTTTCCACACTTTTTCTTGCGCTGCTTGGCTTTTGCGCCTTTTACTCTCGCACCTGGGGCGCACGCTTTACGGTGATGCCCATCATGGCGTGGATATTAGGCTTTTTGGGCACGGTTCTGCCCCACCCGGTTGGACTGCAAAACCTTGGATACAGCCTGCTTGCCTTTATACTGGGGTTTTTCATTACGCTGTTGATTTATCTTTTCATTTTCCCGGTCAGAAAAGAAAAAACGTTTCTCACCAATCTCGACAATCAATTGAAAGGCGTTCAATTCGGCCTGAAATGGCTGATGACTAATTTCCAAGGTGCCTTTGATAAACAAACCTTTTTAATCGAAAAAGCGCATCGCAGTGAACACCTGCAAAAACTTTTATTACTGAACGAATCCATCGCGGACTATTTTTCCAGTAAAAATCTTGATGCTGAAGAAAAGGCGCTCAATCTTTATCTCGCCCAATACACCATCAACAAAGCGTCTGGCATGATCACGGGTGCGAGTTGCAATCTGCTTGAAACGCAAGCGACATTAAGTGATGCAACAAGAAAAACCATCCTCAACACGCTGCGTTATTTTATTCACTTAATCAATCAAGTCACCGTCGACACTCAAAAAAATCTTGTTCATTTTAACGATGATCGCGTGCAAACCAACACGGTGTTGCTCACGCTTAAAGATGCCATTTTGCAATGTCCACCGGGAACGAATAGCCACGTGATCTTTTTAATCAACCTACGACTCGGCTTCAACCAACTCTGGAAAAACCTAACGCGACTCAACGGAGGGGCTTTCAATGCACCTTAAACTCTCTCCACCCGCAAGGCTAGGCACACAGGCGGCGATCGCCATTCTTCTCGCAACAGCCATTGCCCATTGGGTGGGCGCCTATCGCAGTTACTGGGCAGTCATGACAGCCATGTTGCTTATTTCACAAACCTGGGGCGAGAGTATTAAAAAAGCTTGGACACGAGGCGCAATGACGCTTCTTGGCGGGCTTGTCGGCACCGGTTTGTTTTTTATTATTCAAGGGCATCCCTACCTTCTTTTTGCCGCCATTGTGTGCTGTGTTTTTTTGATGGTTTATTTTATTGAAACGTCTTATCTTCTCACGGTTTTCTTTGTTACGATTTTTGTGGTGTTTCTTTTTGCGAGTATTTCAGAGTGGAACATGCGCTTATTGGAGGCGAGAATCTACGACACGTTTATCGGCGCAGGCGTCGCGATCGTGACCACGGCGCTGGTGTTTCCCATCACCGCCAAAACCAACTTTCGTAATCAATTGCCGCAGTTCATTCAAAAGTTACAAGCTGCCACGGATCAATGCCTCAACCTATTCAATCCTCAGCCCAGCAACGAGAAAGCCATGCTCATGGAATACAAGCATCTGCCGGCGCAATTTAATCAGTTGCAAGACAATCTCAAACACATCAACTACGAATACCTGTTCAAATCTTTCCCTAAACAAAAATTCAAACAAACCATGCTACAAACCACGATCCTGTATCATTATGTCACCAGCGCAATCGCTGCCTATGTGCCCATCAAGAATGCGCAGAACATAGCCAAACTACAACCAGAGTTTCTCGACATTCAACAAACCATTGATAACAATTATGCGCTTATCCTGGCTACGCTGAACAACGAACCTTCATCAAAAACACTGATTTCTCTGGAAGACGCACGCCAGCGGCTCCATAAAAAAATTGTCGGCAGCCTCAACTCAGACCCCGTCACTCAAGCAACCTGGTTCGATTTTGCTTCTTATTTCTACTTTATCCTCAAAATCAACGAAACCCTCATCGAGCTCGCCACGATCTTCGGAAAACCATTAAAAACCCCTTGACGCCAACCTCACAAACCGGTTTAATGGCGGTCCTTCCTGGGTTCTATCCGGGATGAGCGCAAACTGGCCAGATAGCTCAGTTGGTAGAGCAAAGGACTGAAAATCCTTGTGTCCCTGGTTCGATTCCAGGTCTGGCCACCATTTTGCTTCAAGAATAATATAAGAGAAGTAGCAATGCCAAACCCACCCCGCAATAACGCAGACCTGACATCAACCCTCACAAACGAACTTTATATAAGCACTGTTGATCTGGGGCAAGCTTTTATCGAAAGCGAGAAATATAAACAAGCCATTCAGCTACTCCGTCCAATGCTAGAAGAACACGAACAAGTAATGTCACCAACACAATTTGCCACTACTTGTCGCCTGTTAGGCATTGCTTATTACTATACGCCCCGATACAGCAACGCCGCCGCCCATTGCCTGGGACGCGCAGTCAACTTTTTAGAGAAGCAAGAGACTCAAGACACTCATTTTGCCACTTGCTGCACCTACCTGGGCAAGCTTTATTTCAACCTAAACAAGTTATATCTCTCCGTCATGCATCATAAAAAGGCGCTGGAGCTAACTAACAAAGTACTAAAATCGCCCTGTAAAAAACATATCGAGCTCTATTATAATCTAGCCATAAGTTATGATACCAGCAAGATGCCAAGTCTTGCCGTTACGCACTACAAAAACACAATTAACACCTTTAACAAATTAAAAGGCCATATAAGCATCATGTGTGAAACAGATAAAAAAAATCTAACGTGGTATTATAACCAGGCTATAAAAAATCTGCCTCTTTCAAAAACACAGATGCTTTGCTATGCAAAGTATCGCAATAAAAAAGCCAAAGAACAGCGCCAAAACGATTTTATTAATGAAAATTCTAGCGAAACAATCCGCACCTTTCCAGCAGACAAGCATCCAGATCCAATAAACACAAACACCTTGAACAAGACAGACCGCACCAATAAGGCAGGGACCTCCAAAACGGATCTATTTCATCATCACAACAATTGTAATACCCCTATTACTCACCCACACGAAACAGCTTCATCCTCGCAGCGAACAAACACGCCAGCAACATAAACCCAACCGAGAACAACGCCAGCGATCTACCTCAAAAGAAAAGAAAAGAAAAGAAAAAAACCTCTTAATCTTTTTTGTTTTTATCGGACTCCAACAGCTGCGTATAGTTATTTCGACTAATCACACCTTTCCCCAGCTCTTTCTCTGTTTCTTGGCGCGCATTCCCCGCCACTTTACCCCCACGTGCAGCAACGGTTTTGTTAGCGGGCATACCCTTGGGCTTTTCTTGTTTGGATATTTCAGTTGTAACTTTTTCGCCGAGCATCGTAAAAATCAGTTCTAAATCCGTCATGTGATCCCGTAGGTTCGCTTTGGATTTTGCAGGCAAATTTTTATACTGCTTATATTCTCTCGGCGTTATCCCAAACGTCGCTTTAGAAATTTCTGCCGTTAGAATGGCATAATCGGTTTGCGTATCAATACCTCGCTCTTTCCATTCATCCGTCAAATTTTGCCGAATCGCCATGCCGCGTAAACGCTTATCGATCCAATCCTTGGGGTAGCCTTTTTGTTCGTACAATTGCTTCATCCGTTCTTGCGCTAATGCGGGATCTTCAATTTCTTGAATCCTCTCGTACCCCACTTTAGCTAACCACCGCTTAAACGGCTCGGCTTTAGGTGAGGGAATTGACTGGATAATGCGCAAGATGCCTTCGGTGCTGGCACAATCAGTTGTGCGCATCTTTCCATCTTGAGCCTGTAGTTTCAACCCGTGACAAATTGTCACGGGTTGATTTCCTTCCTCTGTAAGCCGTTGTTTTAACTTACGCCAATAAGCACCCGCATCAACACTTCCGGTCAATGCCGCACAAATATCAACCACGCTAAACCACCACTCCTCGTTATGCCAACTCCGGCGAATAGATTTTTCCTTAAACATCACAATCGCTGCTTCTTTGCTCATACTCTTCATCTCCTTTCTATGCGGCGGAACAACCACCAAACCACCATCAACTCCGGCAACTTCAATAAATAGTTTAGTTAACTTTTTTGAATTTACCTCGGAACTTGTAAATCCTTTTCCTCTGCAGTATTTAGCAATAAATCCACTAATCGCACATTGATATAGTATTGATTTCTTCCTGATTGATGCTTTTTAAGCAATCCGACATTAGCCAACTGATCAAGATATTTTGCTGCCGTCTGTCGTGAAACCCCTAAATCATTTTGCACATACTCTATACGAGTATAAGGATAACGAAAAAGATTATTCAATAGATCCTGTGAATATAATTTTGGAACTTGAGTACGCATCCTTTGCTTATAATCACGCATTAATCTGCAAATGCCCTCTATTAGTTTTAAAGTGATTTGAGCCGTTTCTGCAACCAGACTAAGCATATAGATAATCCAACCTTCCCAGTTATTCTCATCTCGCACTTCTTGCAATAATCGATAGTAATCAAGCTTACTACGATTAATTCCACGCGATAAATATAAGATAGGGATTTCAAGTAGATTTGAACGAACAAGGTACAGCACATTGAGAATACGACCTATACGGCCATTACCATCGGGGAAAGGGTGAATGCTTTCAAATTGATGGTGGATAATGGCCATTTTAACTAACGGGTCAAGCTGACTATCACCATCGTTATTAATAAATTTTTCTAATTTTGTCATGTGGTCAACAATAGCGTTTGCATCTTGTGGCGGCACATAAATAATTTCACCCGTTGATTGATTTTTTAGTGTGGTGCCCGGAGTAACTCGAAACCCACCTGTCGTACCTTTTAAAAGTTGAAACAATTCAATTAATGTATTATTTGTAATAATTCCTTGATGCTTCTGCATAGCATCATATCCTCGCTTAAGCGCATCGCGATAAAGAGCCACCTCTTTGACCGCCCCAGATAATAAAGCGTCATGCGGAAGTAAGCCGCCTTGAAATAACTCATCTTGAGTTGTAACAATATTCTCAACTTCAGAACTTGCCTTTGCTTCTTGTAAGACCAATGTATCAATCAAGATACCTTGGTTAGGAATAATCCCTGCCCGTCCTTTCAGCTCTGCCAAATGACGATGAGCATTTGATTGAGCACGAAGAATAGCAACTGTTTCCAAATTGGCGGTTAAAGGCAAAACGGGTAACTGGTAATTAGATATCGACATAAGACTCAAACCCCAAACATTTAAACACAGGTATTCTTTTAACACATTCTTAGCATATGTTAAAGAAATTTGATTTCTTTAACATATTTCTGGGTTACTCCGCACTTAATCACTCGAAATCGTTGCAGGAGATTAAAGATGTCTTTAAATATCACAATCGCTGCTTCTTTGCTCATACCTTCATCTCATTTCTGTACGACGAAATAACAACCACGCCGCCAACATAAATCCTGCCGCCAGCAACTCCGGCAATTTCACATCAAAATAAGCCAACCACCCCGACAAAAATCCCGTGATCGCAAACGCAAGCGCCAACAAAGCATCCGTCACGCCCATCAATAACCCTTGGTGATGTCGATCAACCAAATCAGACACTTTGGCAACAAGGGAGGAATAAATCAATGCAACGGCAAAGGTCATGGGGATCGCTAAAAGATATTGCGCCCACAAGCCTTGAGAGACATACAAAAACAATATCGAAACAACAGCTAGGAGCAAACTGTATTTAATCATCGTACTTAGCGAAGAAAACTTTACAAACAATCGCACCAACACCAACAACCCAAACGATAAACTCAAACCCACATACGACGAAAATAAACCAATCCCAACGGCATGGTAGTGAAACCGATGCACCAGCAATAACGCCAACGATTGATAATACAAGCTCCAGCTTAATTCAAAAAAGAAAAAAACCAACAACATCGATGCAACCGCACGCACACGAAACAAGCCCACAAACGCTTGGCAGTGTTCGGACAAAGAGAACACTGTTTTCTGGTTGGGTTGATCGTGAATTTTATATTGCAATAACACTAAATTCAGCACAGAAACAATAATAATAAAATAAAAAGGCGTGGCCATGCCGAACCAAGGCGCCCATTTCACATCCGATAAAACACCGCCCAACAGAGGACCAAGCACCAAACCGATGGTCAGTGCAACCGCGATAAGCGCAATGTTCACCGCTTTCTGTTTACCTTCACTAACATCCACCATCGCCGCTTGCGCAACGCCCTGGCTTGCGGAAGTAAAGCCTGCCAAAAAGCGCGCGAGAATCAACAAAAGCACACTGGAGAAAACGAAACTACACGCATAGAGCACAAAACCAAACAACGTCCCCAGCAAACAAATCAACAAAACACGCTTGCGCCCCCACTGATCCGACAACGCCCCCAACAGCGGTGCGCCCAGCATGAAGCTCAACGGGAAAATCGCTAAAATCAGACCAAAAATAATATGGCGCCCAAAATCACCAAAACCGCCAAGCAACACACTGTGCGAATGCGCAACCAACGGCGCCAAGATGGGGGAGACAATCCCAAAGCCTACGGCATCAAGGATGATGACAATGAAATAGGGGAAGATGATACCTTTGGGCGCTTGTTTCAAAATGCAGCCTCCGTTTTCTGATCAGTGCGATGCGCTCTAACCACATGCCCCATCAAGGGAAAATAATATTGACCGTCTCCAAACGTTTCATCACAATGCTTTTTAAATACTGTCACTAAATTTTCAGTCAGCTCCGGGCGCCTTTCCTCTGGAACATAATCATGAAACAAAGGCAATGCCGCTAGAAAATGGCGGTATGCATCTAAGTTCGGTAACAACACATTCTCTCGGTTCATATAAATAGCATCAATTTGAAAACCAGCATCTTCAACCTGTTGTTTCAATGCTTGCTCAGAAATCTGATAGAGCGGCATTTTGTATTCCCCAAACTGATCCTTCCATTTGGGCAAGTTCGTCACTATTGAAAAACTTTTTCGGACAATCGTATCGTCGTGCGGAAAGGTAATCAGCATTTTCCCATGGGGCTTGAGTGCGTTATAGATCTTTTTAAAAACAGCCGATGTATCTTTAATCCAATGCAGACATGAAAACGAAATCACATCAGTGAATTGCTGATTAAAATTTAAATTCAAAATATCTAAAACTTGAAAATCAATATTATCTGCGTTTTGGTATTGTGATAATGCATGCTCAATCATCTCTGCAGATCGATCGATGCCAAGCACGCTTCCCTGCTTCACAGATTCTGCCATTAGCTGGGTAACACGACCATTACCGCACCCCATATCCAGCACGATTGCATCTTTAGCTAGCGGGTGTTTTTCCAAAAATTGAGTCGCGTGTCCGAGTTGCAGGATAGATCCAAGCTCATAGTCTTCTGCGTTCCAGTGGTTGCTGTTTGTCATTTCGGACGTGCCATAAAAAATAAACCCGAGTATACATCTAGCTATATTTGATCCCAAGAGAAATCGAGAAAACGCCACTATTGAACAAAATACAAGCAAGCCAAGCAACTCTTTTTAAAAAGTTACTCCTTCGTCAAAGAAATACCGTCCAATCGTCAACGAAGTAGCGTCTAATCGTCAGAGCAAAACAGCGTCCAATCGTCAAAGCTCACAAGCATGCGCGCGATAATACGACTCAATAATGAGTATAACTTACTGATAAATATATTGAAAATAGATAGGGAGGGTAAGACGATTGAGCCCACTGCGCTCAGAACTGAGCTAGTGGGCTTCATCAATCGTTGCTTTAGTCGTCGATAGTTTCAACGTCAACCGCGTTCAGTCCTTTTGGAGACTCTTCAACGCTGAATTGAACTTTACAACCATCGGTTAAACGACCGCTTTTGATGCTATTTTGATGAACGAAAACGTCTTTGCCGCCGTCATCAGGAGTAATAAAACCAAAACCTTTAGTTTGGTTGAAAAATTTAACTGTTCCAGTGCTCATTGCCATAAGTAAAATGCTCTCTTTAAAATAATAATACAAGATACTCACAACATCGTGAGCATCGGGGGGAATGATACGCTATTTTTGACATGTTGCCAACTCTTTTTAATGATTAATTAATAATCAAGCAATCAGGCGGGCAAACTTCTTATATTGCCGACCTGGTGGATACTCTGTTAAAGTTAAGTTGGTACGCTTTTGTGCGAGATATTGTGATTGAATCTTTGCGTGCTATCGAGCTTTATCTGCGGTAATTAACCTGGATCCCGCGGTCAAGCCGCGGGATGACTCTAGCAAACCGCGGGATGACTTTAATCAAATTAGGAAGGAGCCTCCATGACCCAAGCATTATTAGTCATCGACTACATCAACGGCATCGCCAAAACAGGCGTGTGCGTCAGCTATTTAAACGATCATCCCGAGGTGCTCGCTAACACGAACCGCTTGATTCGCGCCTTTCGCGCCAAGTCTTTACCCATTATTTTCATTCGACTTGCCTTCGATGCCAACTATGCGGGCCTGCCTCAATACGCACCGCCTGCGGAATACATGAAAAAACACAAACTGTTTCAGCTCGGTAGCGAAGATGTGCAGTTCATTGATGAGTTGGATTACAATGCCGAGGATATCGTGGTCAACAAAACCTATGGCAATCCGTTTTTTGGGAATGATCTTGAAAAGCAATTAACTGCGCTCGGCGCCCAAGAACTCATCTTCACAGGCATCGCCACCAATAATGCGATTTTGTTTGGTGCGAATGCCGCGATAGAAAAGAATTTCAAGGTGACGTTGGTTCACGATGCCTGCGGCGCTCAAACCGATGCTGATCATGAGGCTGCGCTTGCTATCATTAAGAACCGTGCGGCTAATGAGATTGTGGATGCTCGTACGTTGCTGGGATCGATTTGATGACGATACCCTCCAATACTCAATACCTTGAACAAACAAGCCCGTATGTAGCGAAGCGAAATACGGGAAACAATGCTGCAGCTCATATAAAATAGGGAAGAAAACATTGGAACGGCAAAGCTATTGCCAAAGTTAGGCCAAATCCCCGTATTTCGCTTCGCTACATACGGGCTACATTGTTTTGTTGTTCATTTTTAGATGCGCTCACTCTGTGCTTCAGCGTACCGGTAATAGCAGAGTTAGACTTCCCTGGTACATTCTTCGAATTTTTACTATCAGTAATTGTTGCAAAAAGACCGCTTGAACAATTGCTGTAATCATGTGTTTTCCGCGAAAAAACGCTCTCATTAACAGACGCGTTTGCCACCAGCGTTTTCGGTGCAACCTGATTACCCAGCGCTGAGCTTAAACGAGACGCCGAAACATTAACTGTTGGCGTATTCGTTGTTTTTCTTGCCGTCAAAGCTCGTTTCTTTTTTATCGACGACTTTGTTAGAAAATGTTTCACGACTTCCAAAACCCCTTTCAGAGAGAAAGGCTTGCGAGGAAGCAACCTTGGATCATTTTCTGCCTCTAGGCGATAACGCACCAATTTTTCTACCCTTTCTTTCGAAACCGCCCACACAAGATTGTCAGGCGCAGTCATCACTTGAAACAACTTCGTTTTAATAGGGCCGGCAGACAGGCGCTCTAGCAGGCGGCCTGTGGGCAATAAGTCTTGCGACAAAGATGGATGTTTTAACAAAATAGTGACGACTTTATATTGATATTCCCTATCAGGGTGCGCACTCGCTTGACGGTGTGGCTCATATCCACCATCCTCCGCCTCTTGTTGAGCCGTCCCACATTCCCAGTCACCAATCTACTAAAAGCTTTAAGTCGCGTTGGGCTTGTTAATAGCCGTCTAGCAACAACTTCATCTTGACTCGCCGCCCTTAACCAATCTTCAGCAGAGTCATAGCTAACCTTAAGCTCACCATTGCCAGTTTGATTACATGAGCGAGCTAAGCTCGACAATGTACTGTCCGACAAAGCCCAGATCAAATTATCGCGGCTAGCTAAGCTTCTCAATAACAGTCTTTTTTCGGGGCTTGCATCTTCCCGCTCAATGACGCGAGCTTCTGGCAAGAGCTTCTTCATTAAAGGCAGATGCGATGAAAGTATAGCCGCAATACGTGTTTGGTAGACTGCGCCAGAATTAACCCTTCCTTTTTGAGCGCGGCACTCTGAGACAAGCAGTCGCTGAAAAGCCCGCAACTTAGCAGAACTCGTCAGTAAGGTCTGAGCAATATTTTCGTCACTCTTCGCGGCATTACACCATGCTTTTGCGGTTTCATAGTGCACCTTGGCTTCATTAGTCATGTTTTTTCAACCTCGTATATTATTACTGACAACATATTCGCTGGATCTTACACGGAATCTGCGTATTTGTCGAAGATTAAAATACCGGGCTACGCATACGCTGTTGAATTTGATCGTGCTTTTGAAAAATCTGCGATGCATGCTATAATGCTCAATACTATGAACAAATAAGCCACTATTGGTTAAAGTATTGAGCATTATGGGCAGACAAAAAACCATCTTGCTGCCTAAGTTGCAGCGAATACTCAAGGAGCTTGGCGAGAATATTCGCATTGCAAGACTGCGTCGCCAGTTTTCCACTACGCTTCTTGCAGAGCGGGCTGGCATCTCGCGCAACACCTTGCGCTCGGTGGAGCTCGGAAGTGCCCAGGTAACTTTTAGCGCTTATGTTAACGTCTTGTTTTGCTTGGGTCTTGAAAATGATTTAAGACTGCTTGCACGTGATGACGAGCTGGGGCGTAAGCTTCAAGATGCCAAGTTACTCACAAGAACAAGAGCACCTCGAACAACAAGAAAAGCCGACCATAAAACAATCGGATAATCATCATACCTTTTTAAGTCGGCGTTTTGATCGCACAAATGTCAATGAACGCCTGCACTTTGCTTCTGCGATGACATTATTACAACGCTCTGATGGAGACGTCGCCGTATATTTTCGCATAGCACCCACACGGGCAAACAGCATTATTCAAGACACCACGAAAACGGTACGCCGTTGGCGACAAGAGGCCAAACGCCTGGGCCTTGCATCAAATGAGCAAGACCACATGGCGCGTGCATTTAGAATCGCCGATCATTTCTCCGGTAAACTCTAAGCAGCCTGCTTCGTCGTCGCCAACACCACCTCACGCAAACATACACTTTGTGGCTGCTGATAAACAAACAACATCGTTCTCGCAACATCATCTGCAGCAAGTACGCCGCCCATCTCTGTCTTCCAAGTGTGATAATTGGCTTTGATTTCGTCAGAGGTTGTGTGACTTAGCAACGGTGTTTCGACGGCACCGGGGGCGATGGTGGTAACGCGGACGTTGTCGCCTGCTACTTCTTCTCGTACGTTATCTGTTAAACCATGCACGGCAAACTTTGTGCCGGTGTAGGCTGCGTGCAGTGGGAAAGGTTTGATGCCTGCGATGGAGCTGACGTTCATGATCGTGCCGCGCTTTCTGGCGCGCATGCCTGGTAGTACGGCTTGCATGCCGTTGAGAACGCCGACGATATTGACGTTGACCATGGTTTGCCATTGTTTGTGGTCTTGATCGGCAATGTCGCCCAACAACATCACACCGGCTACGTTTAACAATGCATCGGCTTCGCCGTATTTTGCCTCAGCTTCGGCGATGGCTTGTTTGAAAGCATCGATATCTGTGACATCCACTTCCTTCACCATGGCATGTTCAAAATTCAAATCGTTTAGTTTAGCGGTGTCGCGTCCCAACAACAGCAGTGGGTGTCCCGCTTCTGCAAAGCGAACGGCGGTTTGCTTGCCGATGCCTGAAGTGGCGCCTGTGATGATGACGAGTGGTTTGTCTTGCATGTTGATGTCCTCAAAGTTATTTTATCGATAAATTGAAAATTGTTCAGATTATTGCCAGATAATAGTTCAAAGTTACCCTTTTTCTTGCTACTATGTTTGCGCGCAATGGGCGAACAGAGAATAGCGCTTAAACGCCCCTTTCACAAGGCAAAAAAAGAAAAGACACAACAGGAGCGACTCGTTTGAAAAAGAACAAACTGATACTGATCACACTGAGCGCAGGCTTGCTCATCGGGGCGTCTTGGGCAGTGATGGCACACAAGCCTGCCAAACACGGCGCTAAGACGCGACCTGCTGCCACCGTTTCCGTGACATCGATTCAACGCATGCCTAAAAAACAAGTGTTTCCTGTGGTCGGCACGATCCAAACCGAAAAAAGCATCAATCTCGCCGCACAGATTAATGGCTTGATCGAAAGCCTGCATTTCAAATCCGGTCAGACGGTCGCTCGCGGTCAATTGCTTATCGTGCTCAAACACAACGAACAACAAGCCGCATTGGAAAAAGCACGCGCTGATTATGATAAAATTAACGATCAATACCTGAAAGAAAAAAAACTGATTAATTTAAAGTTTGTTACGCCACCTGCGCTGCGTTCTTTCCAATATCAATTGGCATCTGCCAAAGCCAGCCTAGACCAAGCCAAAGCCGCTTACGAACAATGCTTTATCCATGCGCCCTTTGCAGGTCAGCTAGGCATTCGTCAAGTGAGCCCTGGTGAATATTTAAAAGCAGGGCAAGCGATCGTTAGCTTGCAATCCACGCCTGCACGTTACATCGATTTTAGCGTACCAGAAACCATTAACCAGCTTTTGACTCAAGACACGCTGCTTTATGTGAGCTCGAAACAAAGCGGTAAAACGCATATTAAAGCCAAGATCATCGCCAAAGGTTCGCAAATTAACTTAAGTACGCGCACCATTAAAATCCGCGCATTGCTTGCCCCGTCAAAGATTCATTTTAAGCCTGGTACCTATGTTGAAGTACAACTTGTTATTACGTCTAAGCAACCCGTGCTAGTCGTGCCAAACATTGCGATTGATTATGAACCTTACGGCGCCTCTGTGTATGTCGTACAAAATCACCATGCCAAATTACGCTATATTCACATCGGCGCAACACAGGGTAAAAATACCGTCGTGACCTCCGGTCTTAAAGTTGGCGATCAAGTGGTGGTTGCGGGACAAAATAAATTAACCGATGGTGCACCGGTCACTATCATCGCACCACAGAAAAAAGAAGTCGCGCCATGAAATTCCTCGCCTTATTGATCAAACGAGAAATTCTCTCCATTGCCATTGCTTTTTTGCTGGTGGTGCTCGGCTTGTTTTCGCTGGGGCAAATACCGATTCGCTTATTTCCCAAGATCACGTTACCTGTGATCTCGGTCAATACAACCTACCCTGGCGCTAACGCAACCATCGTTAAAGGCTTTATTACCGCACGCTTAGAAAATACTATGACTGGCATTCCTGGCATTGATTACATCACAGGAAGCACAGAAAAAGGCCGCAGCGAGATTCGCTTACACCTTTTACCCGGCACCAACTTAAATACCGCCATGTTGCGCGTGATGGAAAAAGCCAATGATGCCAAAGCTTATTTTCCCGCGAATGTAAAAGGCCCTTCCGTACATGAACGATCAAACGATAACTCACCGGTGATGATCATTGCTTTCATGAGCCATCAAATGCCTCGCGTTCAAATGGCCGAATATTTGCGTCGTGTCGTGGAACCTGAAATGGAAGTCATTAACGGTGTCTCTTCCGCCGCCGTCATGGGCCCCAAATACGCGATGCGCCTTCAATTAAACCCCGAACGCTTGTCCGCCCACAACTTAACAGCCACTGACGTATTAAGCGCCCTACGACAACAAAATGTCTTATCACAAACCGGCAGCTTAGAAGGGGCGAAAACCGATTTAAGCATTCAAGCCAGCAGCCACTTCGCCAAGCCCGGCGCTTTTGATCAAGTGCCGATTAAAAACGTTAACGGCCACATTGTTCGCTTAAAAGACATTGGTACTGCTACGTTTATGGCAGAAGATCACAAAATTAATGCCTATTTCAATGGGCAACCCTCCGTGATGCTTTTCATTAAACCCATCCCTGGCGCCAATCCTTTAACGATCGCAAAATCCGTTAAAAGCAAACTTGCCAAAATCACCTCGCACCTACCTTACGACATGAAGGCACACGTCGCCCTGAACGTTGCCAACTATATTCACGCCTCTATTCAAGAAGTCGTACGATCGATTGCCATCGCTTTTGTTATTATTTTGCTAGTGTTGCTTGTTTTTCTGGGATCGCTTCGTGTCTTGTTCATTCCGCTCATTACCATTCCCGTGTCCTTGATCGGCAGCTTGTTTTTGTTACGAATCATGGGTTACTCAATCAATACGCTGACCTTGTTAGCCATGGTGCTTGCTATTGGCTTGGTGGTTGATGATGCGATTGTTGTCGTAGAAAATATTTTTCGTCATTTGCACACCACGAAAAACAAATTTCAAGCAGCCTTGCTTGGCACCAAAGAAGTGTATGGCGCGGTGATTGCTATGACGCTCACCTTGGCCGCTGTTTTTGCCCCCATCTTTTTTATTGGTGGCGTGGTTGGCAAGCTGTTTGCCGAATTCGCTTTTGCCCTCGCGAGCAGCGTTTTAATCTCAGGCCTTATTGCCCTATCGTTAACACCGATGATGTGCTCAAAAATATTATCAGAATCCATCGAGCACACCCGGCTTGCCAATTTCTCACAAGGCATGATGAGCCGCCTCGAACATATCTATCAAATAAGCCTGGATTTTGTTTTTAAGCAACGTAAAATCGCCATGGCAGTTTGGCTGATTTCTATTGTGGGTTGCGTTTGGCTGTATCAATCAACGCCGCACGAATTAGCGCCCAAAGAAGATCAAGGTTATTTGCTTGCTATAAGCGATGCGCCCACAATGGCGAATCAAAATTATATTCTTGCCTATCGAAAGCAAATGGAACAAGCTGTGACGAGTGTTCCGGGGGTTAAAGATTACTTATTGCTACAAGGCATACCCGGACTTAACCAAGCGTTTACGTTTCCTATTTTGAAACCATGGGATCAACGAAAACTTACCGCCATGCAAATTCAACCTAAACTTCAACAACGCCTCAATCGTATTCCCGGCATTAAAACACGCGTCATGGTACCTAACAGTTTACCCGGTGATAATAACGCTGAATTTCGATGGGTCATTATGTCGGATGCCGGCTATCAGCAGCTTTCACTTGCCGCTGCAAAATTCAAAGCGGCCGCCATGAAAAGTGGTATCTTTAGTTATTTGAGCGATGATCTTAAATATCATCAGCCGGTATTGCAGCTTGAGATCAATCGAGACGCTATGTCTGCTATGCATGTAACAATGCAAAGTGTTAGTAACGCATTGGCCTTGTTTACTGGCAATTTAGAATCGCAACAATTTAATTATTTTGGTCAGAGTTATGATGTCGTGCTTAGCGCCAACAAAGCGTTTCGACAAAGCCCTACGCAACTGAGCTTAATTAAAGTCAGAAACACGCAAGGGGATCTCGTGCCTCTCATGAGCCTAATGGATTATCATGTCGCCGTTAAAGCCAGCAGCTTAAATGATTTTCAAAAGCAAAGTTCCGTCACACTAAGCGGTGTCCTTGCACCAGGCCACAGCTTGTCACAAGCAATTACCTATGCCAATCACGCAGCAAAAACACTGCTACCCGACAACATGCGCTACAGCTACAGCGGTACAACACGACAATACTTGCAAGAAGGCAGCCGATTCCTTCAAGTCTTTTGTTTATCACTCATCATCATTTGCTTGATCTTAGGCATTCAATTTAATAGCTTCAAAGACGCTTTACTGATCATCCTAGGCAGCGTTCCTATGACGCTATTTGCAGCGCTCATCCCTTTGAAATTCGGGCTAGGCACCATCAATATTTACACCCAAATCGCGCTACTCACCCTGGTTGGCCTCATCGCCAAACACGGTGTCTTGATGACAAAGTTCGCCAATCAATTAAAAGAACAGGGCTTGGACAAACACGCCGCCATTAAAAAAGCCGCTATTGTAAGATTCCGCCCGATTTTAATGACCACCATCGCGATGTCGTTTGGCGCGTTGCCGCTTGTCATCATGAAAGGGGCTGGGTCGGTTAGTCGGTTCCAGCTGGGGTTGACGATTATTGTGGGACTACTGCTCGGTACGCTTTGCACTTTGTTTGTGCTTCCTGTTTTGTATCAGCTATACAAACGAGATTAACCACGCATCGAACGCAACGGCGACAACTCACCCCTTTCATTCAAGGCGTAATACTCCGCCATACCATTCGTCGCCAAATCAGTCAGCTGTTTCGCGAAATTCTTTTCACGCTGATACAGGGTAATCATCTCGCCTTGCCCTCGAAGCTCGTTAGCTACGCTCATGATGCGACTAAGCTCAACTTGTTTATCATAAATCAACGCCGTTGCGCTTTCGCCGGTTAGGGGTAATAGCTCTTCTTCTTCCACAATATTCATCATGCGATCAAAACCAATCGACATGCCGCATGCGGGCACGTTGACATTCACCAGGTTACTGATCATGTTGTCGTAACGACCGCCGCCTGCGATTGATGACGGGTAATCTTTGTAGGTGATTTCGAAAATCGTGCCGGTGTAATAGCCCAGACCTCTCACCAAGGTTGGATCAAAAATACATTGAAACTTACCATCTGATGAAGCATTCACTTCATGGATCATCACTTCTAACGCAGGGATAATTTCTGGTGCGATGAACGGCTCAAGCGAGACTAGATGTTCTGACAAAATGCGTGATGTCCCCATCGCTGTGTCGCTCGTTATGATCGTCAACAAAGCATCAACGGACGCTTCTTTCAGCTCCAGCGCCATTAATTCCTGTTTCATCTTGTCGAGGCCGATCTTATCGAGCTTGTCGAGGATAATGAAGATCGCATCGGACAAGTGATCAGGCAAATGACACGCCTTGGTCAACGCTGACAAAATACGTCGATCATTGACACGGATCGTAAAATCAACAAACCCCAAATCCATGAGCGCACGCGCTGTTGCAGCAAGTAGTTCGATCTCGGCCAAGATGGACGCATTACCAATTACATCAATATCACACTGATAAAACTGCCGATACCGCCCCTTTTGCGGCCGCTCTGCGCGCCAGACATTACCCACTTGAATGGATTTAAATACCCGAGGGAGCTTTGAGCGATTCTGCGCGTAATAGCGCGCCAGCGGCAAGGTAAGATCAAAGCGCAGCCCCAAATCCGCCAGCGCCTTAGCGTCGCCCGTCTCGATGGCTTTTTCTAACGCGTTACCGCGCTTCATGATGGCAAAAATCAGCTTCGTGTTATCACCCGCATTGGATCGCAACAACGCATCCAAATTCTCAAGCGCGGGCGTTTCAATCTGCGAGAATCCAAATTGTCGGTAAGCATGAAGGATTTTAGCGAACGCCTCTTCACGCAGGCGCTTCTGCTGAGGCAAGATATCCCGCATACCACGAACGGGTTGGGTTTGGATTTGTTTCATTCGTGTTTTCTCTTCAAAAAAGAAGACTTTAGCATCCCGCTTGACGATCGTCTACAGGCATCGTGCCTCAACAGCAGCTCCCGGTTAATTTTTCAAGAAAGGATCTATCGTAACAGTTGATATTGCGAGCACAAGCAAGCTTTGGCGAGAAGTTGGCCGTTTTCTAAGATTCTTTGTGCTTGGGTATCTCTAAACTTGGACAAAAGATGAAGGCATCGCCCAAGACTCATGAGGTGTCGGG
>Ga0233437_1002607_pt1 | contig 26459 bp, 25 predicted proteins | sample SI_122_August201_FD_182714 | JGI IMG/M metagenome (GOLD analysis project Ga0233437, IMG submission 182714) | Seawater microbial communities from Saanich Inlet, British Columbia, Canada - SI_122_August2016_200_MG | ecosystem: Environmental > Aquatic > Marine > Inlet | place: Canada: British... | reverse complement strand
AGAAATCACTTGGATCTTGACCTGCAGGGATAAAGTACATCCCAGGGATAACGCCTGCATCTTCGGATGAGCTTACAATTTTATCCAGCGCCTCACGGTACTTCGGGTTAGCGTAATCCAGTGGGATCCCCAGGTTGATGGATAGGTCTGATGGACCTATCAGCAGAACGTCGATACCAGGAACGGAAACAATCTCCTCGATGTTGCCCATTGACTCCATTGTCTCGATCATGGGGATAACCACCAGCTCCTCGTTGACCCTGTCCATGTATTCACGGTAATTCCCGAACTCACCCCACTCACCCTTGGGCCCTGCGGAGCTCCTTTTCCCTACAAACGGGTACCTGCACCATTGTACCAGGGCCTCTGCTTCTTTCTTGGTGTTCACCATGGGCGCGATGATACCTCTAGCCCCAATATCGAGAGCATAACAGACCTGATCCTGCCTGTTTTCCCCTACACGAACAACTGGAGTTGCCCTCTTTCCCTTCATTGCCTGGATCTTGGGCATCAGCTCTTTGATTTCCACGGGAGAATGCTGGGTATCAAAGAGGAGAAAATCATACGCATCGGCTAATACTTCAACAGGACTTCCAATGGAAGCGGACGCTCCGATAGCGGCCTTACCCGAGTTTAATACTTTTTTAAGTGTGTTCAATTCAATATAACCTCTGAAATCTAGGTTCTTTCAAGATATAATATATTTTTCATGAGTTTATGCATCTCAATTCGATATAAAAGTAGGATAAAAATAGCAGGATTATTCAGAAGAAGTTAACCTGCGAATCAGATCGACCTCATCCTGCAGGTATGGTATCCCATCCCCGTGGAATATCTCGTGGAACCATAACTCTGGTTCAGGTGATCCTGGCTCAGAGCCCCATGGGTACTTGGTCTGAGTCTTCCCGTCCACGAGCCCCCAGTTTATGCACCCGACGTTCTCGCGTTTGAACACGGGTAAGCTCGTCTTGAAAAAGCTCCCGTTGGTCCTGGCCATATACTCGGTGCAGATCATTGGCCTGCCCTGTTCTTTGAGCCTGCTTATCTGTTCCTCAAGGTGAGCCGCGTCGTGGTAGTCGTGGAACGTGACGATATCAGAGTTCGCGAGCTGGAAAGCGTTGAGTTCGTTGTTATCAAACCACACCCCCACTGAGATGGGCTGTGAGGGATCCACATCTCTGGCCCATCGAAATACTTCTTTCAGGAACCCAAGGGATTTTGATCCACGTTTATCATTCCCAGGCTCATTGTACAGGTCCCACAATAGGATACGGTCGTCATTCCCGAAGGCGGTCAGTATGCCCTTCACATAGTTCTCAAGTGTGCCCCACATTGATGGATCGACCACTTTTTCTGGTCCTGGGCTTTGCACCCACCCCGAGTTATGTACACCGGGTTTGGGTTCAGGCTGCTTCCCGGCCTCAAACGTTGGGTTCCAGCAGTCATCAAAGAAGACGAACATGGGCTTGATTCCCTTGCTGGACGCGATCTCAAGGAAACGGTTGATCCGCTCAATGACCCCCGTTGAGTCTATTTCCCAGACTAGGTCATGGAGATACACCCTGGCGGTGTTGAAGCCAATTTCACTTGCCCATCCTAGCTCGCGTTCAATAGTCTCCTCGTCAAATGTATCGGCCTGCCACATCTCAAGCTGGTTGATAGCAGTGCTTGGTGTAAAGTTACACCCCACCAGCCACCTGTAACCGCCGTACCACTCCCAGGCCCTCTCCTGGCTCCATCGATTCGTCATAATAATGAACCGCAGGAGCGGGGATAAAGCATTTCAGGTGCATAATGGGGCAGAACCTCAAATACTAATTTGCAGAATTGATGGTCATGCCCCTTGTTGATGAGTTCATTAAAGTATTTGCGCCATTCCCTGACAGAGCCCAGAAAACCGTGTTCCCGTATCTTCTAGACCTGTTTGACGAGAATGAGATGAAGCTCGTTGTATCCATGAAGAGGGAATCGGATACTCCATTATCTCTCGACAAGATTCAGTGCATCACAGGTTTGAGTGAGGAAGAGAACAAGAAACTGATTGACAGGTGCATAGTCAGGGGCATCCTGAAAAACAGGAAAGTGGACGGCGAGACACGCTACTTTTCGACGATGATGCCGAGGAGGCTGTTCACCCATGTAACTTTCGAGGAAGGTTGGAACGATGTACCCCTGAACGTCAGGAAGATCCTGAGTGAGTGGATGCACAGGATTTACTATTTTGAAAGGTATAGCCCGATGGCTGAGAAGATGAAGAGGGGCGAGCCAGTACAAAGGCTGCCAAACGAGGACATTCTCCTACTCGCTGAGGTTCTTGAGATGGTGGACGCGGCCCATACCTTTGCTGTCATTAAGTGTAACTGCAGGGCACTAGACCAGCACTGCAACTACGAAGTCGAGACCTGCATCAGGTTCGACCACGAGGCAGAGAACCTGGAGAGGAAAGGGCTGGGTAAAAAACTCACAAAGGACGAGGCAAGGAAGCTAATTATCAGACTCAACAAGGCAGGCCACATCCACACTGCCAGCAACAAGTGGAAAGAAGAGGGACTGGGCCACCTGTGCAACTGTTGCAACTGCTGCTGCTACCCATTTAGGGCAGGTGTAGAGCTGGGGTTGGAAAAGTTGTGGCCGAGAAGCCATTACGTCGCCGAGTACGAGGAGGACAAATGCATCCAGTGCGGTCTCTGTGTATCCAGATGCCAGTTCGGGGCGTACAAGGAGGAGAACGGACGAATCACCTACTACTCCGAGAAATGCTGGGGATGTGGGCTGTGCTCAGATACCTGCCCATCTGAGGCGATAACGATGAGTCCTTTTGATAATTAATGGGAAGGAACTTTCTAAACCTAATATTATTACAGGTTATCTTTCCTGATTGAGGCAAGTTCATCCTTTGACATGCCCTCAGCCTCAAGGAACTCGAGTATCTGTTCGGTCTTTGACCGCCAGTAAATCTCCATGTTCTCGCTTGACTCTGCAAGTCCCACCTTGAGGTCATAGTACCGTCTGAAGGCGTCGGGGTTCTCGATCAGGTGTTTCTTGAGTAGAACATGGTTTCGGTATGCGGTTGAGCTGACTGTCACAAGGTAGAGGTGGTGGGCGTGTTTGTGCTCATAGTCGAGGCAGAAGGCCTCCCGTGCCTCGATGCCCAGGTCACTCTGATGTATGTAGCCTATCCTACTTAAACGGGAAACAATGGCGTTAAGGTCATTCATATCAGGGACAACGATGTCGATATCAATGATGGGCTTTGCACCCATTCCTTCGATGGACGTGCTGCCAACATGGACGATGTCAAGGGCGAGGTCCGAGACTTGGGGCCATATTTGGTTCTTAATCTCGATGAACCACTCCTTCCATTTTGGGTCGTAGGGCAGAACCTTGATTGACACGGGCTCTGTTTGTTTTCCCCTGTATTATAAGCTACTCTTCCATCCCGTCGCGGATGTTATCAAGGTCCTCAATGGCGTAGGCCCCCGTTGCGGCCATTAACCTGCCGAACTCCTTCCTCAGTCCATATTCCACCTTCGCTCCCTTCCTCTCAAGTATCTGGTTGAAGCGTTGGTTCAGCCTGAGTCCTTCCTCGTCGAAATCAAGGAGGAGAAGTACCCGCTTGTATCTTGAGGTAAGGTCATCTGCAAGGTCAAAATCGTTGAAGCCGGACCTGTTAAGCTCCTCGATTGACCCAGTGTACCCAAGGGACCGAAGTGCCTGAATGTCTCTTAAACCCTCCACGACGACGACATCAACGAGCCCCGAAAGCTCATGCATCAACTGCTCAAGCTCACAGATGGCGTTCTTCCGGCGTTTTATTGAGCGGTTCATGGTCATCGGACCAGTATGACTGTCAGGTCGTTCACGTTAGTGCCCGTTGGACCCGTCCTGATCTGGTCATTCATGGGCTCGAAGAAGCTGTAAGAGTCGTTCCCATCGAGGAAAACATCGGGGTTAAGCCCGAGCCCCAGTGCCTTTGTGAGGCTCTCACCGTCTACCATGGCACCTGCCGCATCGGTGGGCCCATCAATCCCGTCGGTACCTAGGGTGGCGATAAGCCCCTTCAGGCCGCTCATTTTACGGATCGCTCCCAGAGCGACCTCCTGGTTCCTGCCCCCCTTGCCCTCGCCCTTCACGCTCACGGTTGTCTCACCCCCGATAATAATCGCGGCTGGCCTGGATACAGGCAGTCCCCTTGATTGTTCTTCTCGCGCTATGCCGGCGAACATTACCCCGACCTGTCTCGCCTCGCCCTCGATGTGGGTTGACAATAACAACGAGTTATACCCGAGCTCCTCGGCGACATCTGATGCTGCCTTCGCCGCCATGTAATTATTCGCGATCACCAGGTTGCTCACGTTCTCGAATATTGGGTCACCCGGCTTTGGGGTCTCTGGGACCATGCCGTTCGTGCCTGCATTGAGCCTCGTCAGTACGTTCTCTGGGATTTCATCGAGGAGGCCATACTTAACCACCACACTCCTTGCTTCCATAAAGCTGGATTCGTCGGGAGATGTGGGCCCTGACGCGATTATATCAATGGGATCGCCAATCACATCGGAAAGTAACAAGTTGATCATCCTTGCAGGATAGACATGCCTTGCGAACTGCCCCCCCTTGAACCCGCTTATGTGTTTCCTAACGGAGTTCAGCTCGTTGATGGTCACCCCCGCCTTGAGGAGAATACCGGTAAGCTCTCGCATGTCCTCCAGAGTCATTCCCGATGCGGGGTAGGGCATCAGTGCGGAACCTCCCCCGGACATCAAGGTGATGACAAGGTCACGCTTGGTCAGCCCGTTAGTGAGGTCAAACATCTTGTCCACACCCTTCATCCCCTCGTGGTCTGGGATTGGGTGGGATGCCCCCCTCAAGATTACTCGCCCTGTCTTAACAGAGTCCTCGGTTCCCTTCAGAACATTGACGTAGCCCGAGGTGATTCGCTTCCCCAGGAGCGCCTCCACGGCCTTGGTCATCAGCCCCCCTGCCTTTCCACCTCCAACAACTACGATCTTCTTTGTCTTGGAGAGGTCAACTGAGCCCCCCTCATATGAGAGAATATCTCCATCAAGGGAAAGGGCATTCAGTACCGCCTCCTTTGGATCAACCGCTTTCAACGCGCCGTCCAATACGAGACAAGCGTCATGTCTGAGCCTTTGCAGTATCTCGTCGCTAGAGTTCGCCATCAAACTGTCCTTGTTCTTGATCAATGAAGCTCACTAACCACTAGGTGAGAGAAATATGCAAAAGGGGATAAAAAGGGATTACTCCCTGACGACGAAATCGCTGGCCCTCGGTGGGTCAGGACGCATTCCCTTGCGGGTCCTTGTCTTCTTGATGATATCAAGTAGCATGCTGTCAGGTACTGGTGAGTAGTGGTCGAAAGTCATCTGCCAGAATGCGGTGCCGCTCGTTGCCGCACGCAGCTCCTGGCTCAGACCTAGCGACTCAGAGACCGGTATGAATCCCTGGACGTTGACTATAGGCCCTTCCTGCTCCACGCTCCTTATTTGACCCCTCTTCTTGCTGAGGAGGCCGGTGACGTTACCCATCTCCAGCGTTGGTACGCGGACTTGGATAAGGCTGATCGGCTCCAACAGTGTGGGGTTTGCGCTGAGGATGCCCGCGTAAAGAGCCTGCCGGACGGCGGGCAACATCTGCGCTGGTCCACGGTGGACCGGGTCCTCGTGTAGCTTGATATCGACCATGTCGATGAGTACACCTCTAACACGCTCACCGGCGATTGGTCCCTCGTTGAGTGCCCACTGAAAGCCGCCGCTGATGTGCTGCTTGACTTCCCTGAGCCCCTGGATACCTACAGTTGAGTCGATGAGCAGGTTTGCGTTCTCGTTTACGTCGAAGACACGCCTTGCCTGTCGGGTTGTCCATCCCATCTCCTCCTTGAGTATTGCCTCACGCTTGGATGAGCTGACGATCTCGCTGAGCTCCCCCCTGCGGATTAGATCAATGATTTTTGGGTCAAGTGGGGTGAACTTGAAGAACACCCTGTTGTGCTTGTTGGGGCTCTTGCCCATGAACGGCCCTGCCTCCATTCTGATTGCCTCACGGTACACGACCATTGGCTCCGTCTGGACGATGTCCAGGTGGTGCATGGATTTCAGGTCCTTGACTGCGATCTCTAGGTGTAGCTCGCCCATCCCGCTCATCAGGTACTCACCGGTCTCCTGGTTGATGGTCGTCACCAGGTTGGGATCCTGAATGCTCATCTTCTGCATGGCATCGATGAGTTTTGGCAAGTCAGTCGGCCTCTTGGGCTCGACCGCCACAGTTAGGACGGGATCTGACACATACTTTATTGACTCGAATGGGATTGCGGTATCTAGCAGCTCTGGGCCGACGATAGTCTCTCCTGCCCGGGCTTCTGAGAGACCCATGAGAGCAACAATGTTCCCTGCGGGGATCTCGTCTACTATTTCACGGTATGAGCCCATATAGATGCTGACTTGCTGTGCCTTTGCGGTCTTTTCTGCGCCTACCAGGTGGAGCGTGTCACCCTTACGGATGGTCCCGCTAAACACCCTGCCGGTGCTGATGACTCCCGCCTGGGGGTCAATGATAACGTTGCTGATACAGATAACCAGAGGACCATCAGGATTGACGGCCAGCATATTCTGACCCATAACAGTGTCAGTTTCTCCTTTCCATATGTGGGGGATCCTCCTGGGCTGGTGCTGATCTGGGTTTGGTAACTTGTGTACCGCCAGGCCTAGGATAGCCTCACTGAGTGGGAGCAGCTCTTGCAGTTTCTCCAGCTCGTCGTTGGCGTACATCTCCAGGATCTTTGGTAGACTAAGTCCCTTTTTCGCAAGCATGGGTAGGGTAAATCCCCACCTGTCCAATGCTGATCCGAAGGCAACCTGTCCATCACCGGCGTGGATGGTCCACTCGTTTTTAATCTCGTCCGGACCATAGGTCTGGACTATCTCGTTGAACTTGTTTATGATTCTGAGGAGTTTCTTCTGGATGGCATCTGCGTCCATTCTGAGCTCCTTGATGAGTCTGTCGAATTTGTTGATATAACAGACGGGCTTGACGAATTCGTCAAGGGCTACTCTGAGCCTGACTTCGGTCATGATTTGGAACTCCTCGACGGCGTCTACTAGTAGCACACAGCCGTCAAGTGCCCTCATGGCCCTGGTGACCTTTCCCGAGAAGTCTACGTGACCGGGAGTATCAATGAGATTGATAACGTATTGTTCATCTTCCTCTTCGTAGAGTAGGCTGATATTAGCGGTTTTAATGGTGATGCCTCGCCTCTGCTCTTCCTCTAGGAAGTCAAGAGCACGTGCCTCTCCAGCCCTACCGGGGGCCATCAAGCCGGCCATAGCCAGGAGGCTGTCGCTCATGGTGGTCTTGCCGTGATCTATGTGGGCAATGATACCAATGTTACGAACCTTCTCCTTTGTATGCATCAGCTTGAGGATTTCGTCTGTTTGCTTGAATCGTGGCATAAATAATCCTTATCCTTGAGTATAATTTGACTATAGACACCTAGAGGAGTCTTTTAAACCCTTCTCAGCGTAATTACACGTAATACTGCCGGATGAATTGTATATAGGGTATTTATTTGGATAATTACAAAATGTTGAGATAAATGCAACAATGGAAGGACAAAAGAAAGATGTTAGTCCTCTTCAACGAGCACTGTACAGATATCGTTCTCGCCCCACAGAACCTTGTCTATGGATATCGTGGCGATCGCAGAACTGTACTCCGCGATGATCCTTAGCTCCCAAGCAATCTCGTTAACGTGGGCAACCAGCTCAGGATCATGTTTCTGCTGGAACTCCTTGAGCAGGGATTCCTCCTCTTGGCCCACAGCGTCGTAGAGGTCAACGGCGTCGCTGGCGACCTTTAAGTCTCCATCGAAGACGCTCTTCATGGCCTGGTCGAACATCGTGAACACGATCAGTCCAATCTGGCTGAGCCTCTCGAAAAGATCCTCATCATCGTCTGTCCTTTTCTCCTCCAGAGCTAAAATATTATTAGCAACCGCGTTGAGCCTGTCGCCGATCATCTCAAGATACCACGCGATCTGGTTGAACTCCATGACCTCCATGGGATCAACGATGCCGATGGCCTCAGATACTATCCTGTTCTGCTGGGCTGATGCGAGCAGCCTAACAAGGAGCCAGAAGATTGTGTCTGCCTCGTGCTCCCTTGCTATGGCATCCTTGGCCAGCTCCATGTCCCTGTCCATGAGGGCGTCCATACTCTCTTTGAACATGATACTAGTGATGACGTTCAACCTTTTGATGACCGTCTCTAACGGGAAGTTCTTTGGGTCGATGCTGCACTGGAGGAGGAGATGCCTGTCGCTCTCCTCGATGATGCCGATGCCAAGCAGCCTCTGGGTCACTGCCCTGATGGCCTGGATCTGCTCTCTCATGAGACGCCTCTCAGACTCCACTCGGACCAAGTTCCGTCCAAGGACATAGTTTCCTACTATGACTCTCGCGAGCACCTTGGTGTTATCGCACAAATCGACGTGGACCACGTGGACACTGTTGTCCTCGATCTTGCTGGGTTCTGGTGTAATTCGTAGTGCTCCGTCGTTCTCCTCGTTGATGAAAACGACGTCCCCTTTCGATATACCCGTCTTCTTTGCCCAGCTCATGGGCAACGAGACGGATAAGGTTGAATAGCCGACTTTCTGTATTTTCCTAGGCTCCATTTGAATCATCGATATCCCCTCATTAATCTTGAATCATATTATCTAACCATAACAAACTCATACCAAGTCGATACTGAGAATAAATTGTATTTATGGTCATTACTTGCCATTTATCAAGTATGCCATAATATAAACATAGCCATTACTGAAAATATGATATAAATTTAATATATGCCCTAGAAAACAGGGCCAAAGCCGAGCAAACTAGGGAACGCAGGCAAGTACAGCCTCGAGTATAACGCAGTGGCAAAGAAAGCAGTGATGACGATCAAGACCAGCTTATCGGTCCCAGTCAAACGGAGCTCATATAGGTTTGTCCTGTCCTCCGTCGCTCCGAAAGCTCTCGACTCCATGGCCTCGGCCAGCTCAAGGCTCCTCCTGATGCTGTTTATTATCAATGGGAGAAGGATGGGGATATAGTTCCTGATCCTCTTAAGGAAGTTACCCGTATCAAGCTCAAGGCCCCTGCTTCTCTGGGCATCCATGATTGTCTGGGCCTCGTCGGCCAGGACTGGGACGAACCTGATGGCAGTGATGAAAGCGAAGTTAAACTCGTAAGGCACCTTGGCCTTCTCAAGCGCCAAGCTCAGCTTGTCTGGTGAGGTGGTTATGAAGAAGACGCTGAAGCTTGTAACCAGCACTATGAAACGCATAGTCAGCGAAAGCGTGTATTCCACAAGATCCCATGTCAGGTTCCCATCCCTGAAATAATAAAAGCTGACCATATTGGTCACGAATATGAAGCCTGATATAAACGCCGCGCCCTTGATGGACTTTGACCATTCGCTGAACACTTTTGCCTTTAATACGAGCGGGATCTGGATGAGGAACACAAATGCAAGCGGTACGATGTGGAGGAACATAACTGAGATGGAGAAGAACACGAGGGTCATCATGAATTTAACTCGGGGATCCAGGTTGTGGATGGCGGTGTCGCCGCGGGTAAACCGCAGGCTCTCAAGAAGGCTCATCACTCGGCCTCCTCAATCTTTCTCTTTAGCAACTGGTACGCCTCATCGACATCAACGACGTCCTTGGGCAGTCCATACGACTCTAAGTCATTGAACAGTCGAGTAATCTCTGGCTGGGCGACGCTACACTGGGCCAACAGCTCGGTCTGGTTCATGATTGATTTCGTGGACCCTTCGGCAACAACATTCCCACCGGCCATCAACACTATGTGTGGCTGGCTCTCGGCGACGAACTCCACGTCATGAGTGACTATAACTACAGTCTTACCTTGTGTCCTGAGTTGGGTTAGGAAATGACGGAGACGTTCCTTCTGCCCATAGTCCTGACCGATGGTGGGCTCATCAAGCACCAGTATGTCCGGGTCCCATGCCAGAACAGATGCGAGCGCCACTCTCTTCCTCTCCCCACCGCTGAGTATGAAGGGACTGCGCTCTCTGTACCTGTTGAGGTCAAGGAGGTTCAATGCCCAGGTCACCCTCTTTTCGATACTTTCCTCGTTCATCCCAAAGTTCCGCAATGCGAAGGCAATTTCTTTCTCCACAGACTCCTCGAAAAGCTGATCGTCTGGATTCTGGAACACGAGCCCCACCCTTCTGGCAAGCTGGGCGACGCTCTGTTTCGAAATGTCCTCGCCGTCAAGTAAGATTTCACCTTCTTTGGGCCTAAGTAAACCGTTGAAATGCTTCACCAGTGTGGTCTTGCCAGCCCCGTTCTCGCCCATGATAGCGACATAGTCGCCGTGGTTGATTGTAAGGTCCACATCCCTCAGCGCGTGTACATTTCCAGGGTAATCGAAAACGATGTTTCTTGCCTGTATCAGAGGCGAGTGGTGATGTTCACCCACCAGATCAAGCATATCTGGCGGCAGCAACGATTTCTTACTTGTGAATTCCTTTTTCCTCAAACATGCCGTGATCTGGTCATAGAACTGGGTTGAGGTCAGAGGCAGATCTGAGAATCTCCTATCGTGGTCATCGAATCGCATGGCCAGCTCAAGAATCCTTGGAATTCCGACCCCGAGGAGCCTAGTGTCCTCCTGTGCCAATATCAAACCGGGCTTTCCATCGCTCCTCACGCGTCCCTCATCGAAGACAATGATCCTGTTGACGTACTTTGCCGCGATATCGATTCGGTGTTCGATGATTATAATGGTCATCCCGTATTCCTTGTTCAGCAGGTCTAGCACGTTGAATATGTGTTCAGCACCCACTGGGTCAAGGAATGATGTTGGCTCGTCCATGACTATGATGCTTGGGTGCATCGCCAGGACAGACGCAATAGTCAATCTTTGTTTTTGCCCACCTGATAGCTCATGAGTAGCCCTGAGCCTGAGTGAATCTATACCCGTTGTCTCGGAGGCCCAATCGATTTCCCTGTGCATCTCCGCTTTGGATATTCCAAGGTTCTCCAAACCGAAAGCGATGTCTTTCTCCACAGTGAGGGCAAAAATTTGGTTGTCTGGGTTCTGGAATATCAGGCCGATGTGCTGGGCGAGCTCCATGGTGGAGTGCTCAGAGACATCCAGTCCCGCGATGTGGACTGAACCGGTTAAGGTCCCGTTGTAGAACTTGGGAATCAAACCGTTTAACGACCTGCAGAATGTTGTTTTACCGCATCCGCTTGGCCCCGTCAGGAGCACGAACTCGCCGGGGTTTATGGAGAGGCATATATCCTCTATCGCCGGCTTCGAGGCGTTCGGGTATGTATATGACAGATTTTTTACTTCGACGATTCCCAAGGCTGGTTTTCACCGATTGTCGATACTGAACCCAGCCCCAATATTATAGTTTCCCCTATACTATTTCAAGAGGGTCGGTTTTTTTCTTAAAAGTTCGGTTAACTCAGAGATTATTATGCGATGGTAGGACTCAACATCGCAGTTTCCGTTAAAACCAGCAGCAGTCGGATGCCCGCTCCCCTGCCCGTCCAGTAATACCGAAACCTCTTTGATTAACTCACCAAGGTGGATTGATGTTTGCTCATAGAATCTCTGGGTGCTTCTGAGGCTTGACCTTATGGTCCCCCTGTTTTCTCCTGTTACAACAGCCACATCGGCCCCGAGTGATAAGAGCCCACGCGCTCCAGATGCCTGGTATGAGCCCAATTGGCTGTAAGCTAGTATCCAGCCACCTGTTTGATAGGTCTTTGTCCTCTGAACCGCCTTGATCCGGGCTATTTTCTCAGGTAACCCATAATTTGAGTTGAATAGTTCACGAGTGGAGGACATATTCTCAGTTACTTCAAGAAGCTCAGATACAGCTCTGTATGTTTGAGCGGAGCCGATAGAGAAAAATTTACTATCGAATGTAATACCAGCCAACAAAGCTTTCGCTACGTTGATTGAGGGTGTTAAATCGTACTCTTTGAACAGTCTGTGTACTAGCTCGGATGCCGAGCTGGCCCCCTCGTCGATCAAATAGAAATTGGATAATTCCTCGTACTCGGGATTCCTGCTGTGATGATCAATAATGAGGAGATTTTCACTTTGTCTGACCTTTTCCTCCCATTCCCCCAACTGGTTGAGACTCCCGGTATCAACGACAATTAGGGTATCGTGGGAGCCGGTATATTTCTCTCTGATCTCAAGTCCAATCATCTTGATGATACGCGCGGAGAGGGTGCTAATATCGGCAGGCATGATACAACTGACTTTACTGGAAGGGGATAACCTCTCTACGAGTTCCTTTGTCCCAGCGGCAGCTCCTATTGCATCAGGGTCTGCATTATGGTGGCTGAGGATAACAACTTCACTGCCGATTAGATCAATGAACGTACCCATGGTAGACACTAGAATACCTGTTGGTTAAAATGTTTAGAGGATTATTGAGTGGGCATACCCAGCTCTTTCTGGAGGGTCTCCTGAATGGAGGTCATCTTCTCCTTGGTCTTGTCCTCCTGCTTTGCTAGAACTTTGAGCCTCATCACCAAGAACTCCATCCGGTCGTCAAGCTCCTTGACTACGTCATCCTTTGGCTTTTCCACAAGAACGGCACCAACTGACTTGAACACTTTGGAGTCGGAAGAAACGTCCTTTAAGGTCTCAAGAGCCTTCTCTGACTCCATCTTTTCCATCTCGATTCGCTGTTTCTGAACAAGTAATTGCTGGTACGTGCTCTGGAGGTTCTGCAGTCTCTGCAGCCGCTCCTGAACCTGAGGCGGAAGTTGTCCCATGTTTGACATTATTATCTCTGGTTAAACGATGACCCTACGCTAAAAGTGTTATCAATTCAAGTATTTACACGAATACAGAATTTATTACATGTTTTTTCAATAAATATGAATGAAGAAAATAGAAAAAGAAGAAAAAGGGATTATCTGGTCTTCGTCCAGTTCCTTCCGAGGGTCTCGCGGCTGATAACGATCTTCTGGATGTTTGCCGCTCCCTCCGCGCCGATGCAGTAGCTCATAACGCCTCTGAGTCCCATCTCCAGTGGGCACTCCTGGGTGTAACCGTAGGCACCATGCCAGTACATCACACGCCTGAATACGTCAAGGGCATGGTGAGGTGCAAGGTACTTGACCATTGACAAGTACTTTGATACCTCAAGTGCAGAGAACCTTCCATTCTTGTATTTCTCGTCAAGCATCCAAGCAGTCTTGTAGATGAGTGACTTGATAGCCTCATGGTGTGCGACCATGTCCGCTAGGTCGAATTGGATTCCTTGGTATTTTGCCAGTGGCTGACCAAAAGCCTCGCGCTCCTTAATGTAATCCATTCCGATTTCAAGTGCCCTTTGGGATGCACCGATGCAGCTTGCAGACACCAGCACCCTTGCCGCGTCAAAGCCCTCCATGGTGTTATAGAAGCCCCGGTTTGTTTCTCCTAGTTGGTACTCCTCAGGAATGTGTACGTCGGTCATCTGGAAACCGCCTGTGCTGATGGCCATCCTGCCCATGTTCTCGAATCTCTTGGTGATCTCAACACCCTCGTAATTTAGTGGTACGAAAGCAGCAGTCATTCCTCGATGGCCATCCTCTCGCTTGGTAAAGCCTGATACGAAGTATCCACCGTCTAGGTCAACGGCCTCTGCAGTTCCACTGATGTAGCATTTTTCTCCGTTAAGGTTCCAGCCGCCGTCCTTGTGTGGTACGAGGTTGGTTTTGAACCCGGCTACGTCGCTTCCGCCGCCTGGCTCAGTTACGCCGATGCCCAGGAAGCCGTTCCCTGAACCTGCGCGCCTGATGTATTTTTCCTTGACCGTCTCGCTTGCCAGTTTGTTGATTACATATCCCCAGCTTGCCTGAACAAGGTAAAAGACAGGAGCGGCGACGCTGATGTCTGCGTACCCTAGCTCCTCAGCTCCAATAGTTGCTGTGACCCAGTCGGCTCCTGATCCACCGTCTTCCTCTGGAAGTGTGAGACAGAGCAGCCCAAGATCACCCATTCCCTTGATGAGTTTCTTTGGCAGCTCGTGGTTTGTATCGTTCTGCCTTACCTGCTCAAGTGTCAAGTTCTTTGCTAGCCATTCGTTAACGGCCTCGCGGAACAGATCCTGTTCCTCGCTGAATGTAAAATCCATGGTTGTTTGACTTCGCTTTTGGAAATTTAAGCTCTTCTACATCGGTCGATGTAATAGTCGGTATCAATCGTTGATTCTAAATATTCCCACTCCGAACCTCTATCAGGTATATTCCATGAGGATTCTAATTCTAGGGCTGGGACTGATGGGTCCAACTATTGCGAAGGATTGCGCTGAGGCAGAGGATGTCACCAAGGTAACTGGCTGTGATATAAACCAGAGACGGTTAGATGAGATTTCCAAGTATGTTGATAACCCGAAATTCGATGTCGAAATTCTGAGTGTGCTGGACCACGATAAGATGGTCTCCAAGATGAAGGGTTATGATCTAGTGATACATGGAACTGCATCTCGCTTCAGTATGAACGCATTGAAGGCAGCTATTGAGGCAAAAGTGAATATTGTAGATCTGGCTGGAGGAGGGTACCCGCAGGAGGGTGAGATATATGACAAGGTTAAGAAAGCTGGAATCACAGCCATCCCAGGTTGTGGGATTGATCCCGGTTTAATCGATGTCCTCTCTGGACAGGCAATTAAAATCCTAGATCAAGCAGATTCCGTGATGTTCGCGTGCGGCGGTCTACCAATGGAACCTGAGCCTCCACTAGATTATAAAATCGTGTTCGGGGGGACGAAGATGCCGGTCAGACCGGGACTCGTACCGATGATCGAGGGTGGAAAACAGGTGCAGATGGACAGATACAGCGAGGTTGAAGTGATTGAGGTTGATGGATTAAAGCAGATGGAAGCTTTCACGGACGGGTATCCGTCTTCTTTGCTGAAGCTGTGCGTCGAGAAAGGGGTCAAGTCATTCAGGGGCAAGACAATCAGGTACAACGGATTCGTTGAGAAGATCAAGTTCCTCGATGATCTTGGCCTGATAAGCGAAAAACCCATCGAATATGAGGGCCATGACGTGGTTCCGAGAGAGCTATTCCATAAAATCATCTATCCACTCATCAAGTTCGATACGAATGCAGGAGACAGGGACCTAACAGTACTTCTCATAAATGTCGAGGGAGTAAAGGACGGGAATGCCACCAAGGTCAGCTACGACATGGTTGACTTTTATGACGAGGAAAAAGGAATAACTTCGATGGCAAAAACCACGGGTTATTCTGCAGCTATTATGGCGAGGATGCTTGGAAGAGGAGCAGTAAAGGAGAAGGGAATACAGTGGCCCGTAAGAGTGATACACGGCGACTTAATTGAGGAGCTTCTAAGCGAGCTACGCAAGAGAGGCGTCGAAATAACTGAGACGGTAACAACTAGCAGAGAAGTTTAGACCTTCAAGTCTACCCTCAACTCTGTTTCCAGTAAACTATTATATTGTTAAATAACTTCGGTAACTCAAAGCTAAAGGTCGAGGTTTTCGAGCATTTCTGTTTGAGATTGTTTGCTATATATTAGCAGGGACGTGATAGTGGGTACGTGAAAGACACAAACCTCGAATAAAACGTCTAGAAAACGGTACTGAGTCCGCTGAATTACCCCAACTAGTACGGCAATGACTGCTAGAACCCTCGTTGAAGTCCTCCAAATATCGAATTCGTTCAAATCAGACCCACTTATTGCAGTATTCTGGTCTGCTGAAGATCGATTAGAGGGATGTCCTGGAATGACCCCTCTGGAAGTGTCCGCCTGATTGCCAATGGCAATACCTTTTCGTTGAGTTCAACGACAGCGATTTCAATAGGTTCCACTGCTGAGTCGGGTAGCGGAGCTAGTATTGGTGCGCCTAGTGAAAGCTGCAGGGACCTTGCCCCTACTATTCTTGCCCTTTCAAAGCGGGTTAGCTTTGGTGGCCCAATTAATGCGTTTTTTACCAAGTTGATCATCTTGTCAACGAATCCAGTGATGTTACCAGACTTGAAGCTAAACCTGTAAACAAAGTACACAAGATATAAACATTGTCCATGATGAGGCTCAATGAATTCAATGTTAACGGGAAAGAGAGTCTCTTTTGGATTGTATAATTAAAAACATCATAGAAAAAAGGGTGTTTTAGGAAACGGATGGGATTTACGTAGGCATTATTATTTGGTGGGGTCAACCAAGATCCAACTAGGAGTCTTCATCCTTTTTCCTCATCTCAATTATTCCCTGTATAAGGAGCAACGTCCCTAACGCTAGTGTGCCAAGATCAACGTACCAAGTTGGCGGTAGGATAGTGACGAATATAATGATAAAACCAGCGATAATTAATGCATATTCTATCATGACTTCCATCTCCTTTCATTTAATCCAGTAACACGTGTTTCTTTAAATGAAATTTCATAGATTTCAGAATCAGGAATACCTGCAGATTGAGAATATTTTCTCATTAAATGTTCAACGTCTGCTTAAACGTATAAGTTTTGTTCCAAAATAACGGGGTAAAATCGACAAAAAACGGATATATTTAGGATTATTTCCCATTTCCATCATCCCGTCTGAGGAAAATACCTGAGAAATACTCAAGTTTAGAAAAAAAGGGATTTAGGAAATAACCTTGTTCTTTATTTCCCCAATGTTCTGGACGCCAGACTCTATGACATCACCGACTTTCAGTAAGCCAAGCTTGTGGGCCGCCCCTACACCAGAGGGCGTGCCTGTGGCGAATATGTCGCCGACCTCCAAGGTAATCCCATCGGACAGGGTGCTTATGATGGTGGGTATGTCAAAAATCAAGTCAGATGTATTGGCGTTCTGCCTCATAATTCCGTTGACCTTGCACCAGATTCCAAGGTTGCCAGGGTCGCCGACCTCTTCGGGCGTCACCAGGTATGGACCCATGGGGGCGAAAGTGTCCTGACTCTTTCCACGATACCACTGGAGATGCTGCTGCTGGAGGGCCCTCGCCGAGATGTCTTGCATTACCATGTAGCCAGCGATGTGTGAAAGGGCATCCTCCTTCGTGATGTCCTTTCCTTTCTTGCCTATAACGAAAGCCAGCTCAACTTCGTAATCAAGCCTCTTTGTCGCTTTATGGTAAAGAACAGGATCATTTGGACCGGTAATCGTGGTAGTTGGCTTGGTGAAGAACACAGGGTGAGGTGGTAGGTCCCTGTCAGATCCTCCCTCCTTCACATGCTCAGCGTAGTTCAAACCTAGGCAAACGATATTCTTCCTTGACTTTGGGATAGGTGCAGCCAGTTTGAGCCCTTCAAGCTTGAGGAGCCCATCTTTATCCCCGGCATTAATCTTGGCCTCGGCTTTTTCTACTGCCTTCCTTGCCTTTTCCATCCCGACATCGCCCATATCTAAGAGGCCCAGCATACAGCATGCACCTGTTTCCTCTTTGAGGTCGATGACATAATCACCCGCCACGGCCCCGATGCCGTAGCCCTCTTCCTTGTGGTACGTTAGAAGCTTCATGATACCTGATACCGCGCCGTCAATTGATTTAACGTTATTGAGTTGGGCAAACCCTCAAAATGGGGCTGGAGTATTGGAAGATATGGATATCAAGACACATCAACGGGCAAACAAATCAATACTCGGCACACCTCTCGAGATAGTCGATGGCAAATCAGCGGTTGTAGAGTTGATAACAGATGACACTATGATTGTCGATGGAAAAGGCTTGGTTCACGGTGGATTCGCATATGGTTTAGCTGATTACGCCGCGATGTTGGCGGTGAATCACCCCAACGTTGTTCTAGGTAAATCTGAATCGCGTTTCATCGCACCTGTACGCACGGGTGAAAAAATGAGGGCAAACGCAACTGTTGAGTCTGTCGATGGAAAAAAACGGGGGGTTAGTGTCCAAATCTTTGTTAGTGAAAATATAATCTATAAAGGAAAATTTACATGTTATGTGTTAGATGAACATGTATTTGACAGAATTTAGTGGTCCGCTTTTAAATCCTCGGCTAACACTTATATGCAATTATCCGGACTATGAGGAAGTTTAAACCGGTGAAAAAATGCCACTAGTAATTGATCCAACGAAAAATGGGTTCGAGAAAGTACTCCGTGAATACCAGATTGAATCACTGAAACTTATATGGGCACACAAAGGCGACGGCATGACTTCAAGGGAGGTCTATCTCGCGGTAAATGAGGTGCTTGGCAGTAAATCAGTAAGCAGAGCATCAATCATCAACTTCCTCAACGCAATGTGTGACGAGGGAGTCCTCGCTTTCGAGGAGGAGACATGCAAAGGAGGCATGAGAAGGAAATACAGCACAGGACTGGACGAGTCAGGCTTCAAGGTCCATATCGCGGAGATGGTGCTAAAGAGTCTAGTCGTTGACTTCCCTAATGAGACCGTCTCGGCCATCAAGAACAGTCTCAATGGCGACCAGCTCAGCAGTCTCCACGACTAGTATTAATCCCCCCCCCTTTATCCTTATTATTTCAATGGCACGTTTTAATGCTCATTATTCTCTCTTGATTGAGGTGAAGCCCCAACAGATGTCTACACAGTTTCTCGGTGGAATAATCAACAAATAATTCGTTGACTTGAAGGCCATACTAGTACTACGTAGTTATTCTGTGAAATGATTCACTATTTTATTAAATATTAGTTAGGTATGCAGCAGGACTATAGAACCATTAGGGATAAGAGCAAAATATTTTATCTATTTTATCATAATTGGATAACCTATTAGTGTGATAGATAATTTTTTTTCGGATACTATTCTTGGGTTTCTATTGATGATTCCGATTTTTTTTGTTTTCTCGTTATGTTATTTCCTTCAATAGTTCAAAGGAAAACGAACATCTCAACAGAAATATAAGTTAATCAAGAAACCAAACGAGTGCGCGATGTATAGTCGTGGGCTGGCTCACGCTGAAAATTCAAATATATCTTAACTCAACATTTAGTGATGAATATATTAATAATAATTGGAAGTTTTTTTTCATTCATTGGTATTGGTATTTTTCTGGGGAAAGCCGCTGCCGGAGGTTTTTCAGGCGTATCTCAATGGTACGATTATTTGATTACTATTGGAAGTTTTTTCATTATTGCGGGTTTAATCCTAAATAAAAACTCCAAATCAAACTCTAATAAGAAATGAAGCCGAGAATCATGGCTTCGAGTTATCATTGATAATTATACGATCAATCAGAGGTTTCGTTTTTGATCTGTCGTGCTTGAACTTTTTTTATAGTAGAGTTTATTTTTTTAATAAGTTCGTTTGCTGTAAATGGTTTTCCAAGATACCCATCTGCTTTTGTAGACCTATCTTGCATTGATCGAACCCCTACTCCAAGTGATGAACACATTATTACAGGAACGCCTTTTGTTTTTGGATTCAGTTTCAAAGCCTCGCATACTTTAAATCCGTTCATTTTTGTCATTAATACATCTAGGATAATTATATCGGGTAATTCTTTGTTTACATATTCTAGTGCTTTTTTCCCATTTGTCACAGATACTACGGATGTTTCGTAATTACTTAGTATTCTTTTGGTTAAGACTATGAAATCAGTATTGTCGTCTACGATTAATATTTTTTTGATTTCGGGGTCAAGTTTAATATCCATTGGTCAGAGTATCTATTTTTATATTAATAGATTTATTGGACCGAGTCCAGTTCGTTTGTGTCTTGTTCTAACTATAATAATCTTCAATATGTCAATTTCATGGAATTATGAGGTATTACCGCATTTTCTCAGTAACATTAAAAAATATGAATAATATTTCGTATAAAAGTTGGTGGCAGAGAATTGGGGAATGAATTAATAATCGGGTTTTTGTCAGGTAAAATATTTGCTGCGATCTTTGAATCATATATTAAATATGGATCTGATTTTGTTGTTGTTTTGAGTGATATATTTCCTCAAGCTCTTTTTTCATTGAACATATATCATATCGCTTGCGGTCTGATTGGCGGAGCAATTATGTTTGTGTGGCGAAGTGAAGGTATATTCGAATAACCATTAAATATTGAATAATCTCTACAACCTGACCTACCGAGGATATTTACTAAGTGGTTTTCGGTTTAAACTCGTTCACTCGGTGACTTAGTATTCTCATTTCTAGGGCTTGTCTTTCCCTTGTCAAGTCTTTTTCATGTTGGCGTACTGCCTCTATGATGCCAATCAAGTCAGGAATATCCTCTGTCTTCAGTTCATAGTTCTTGAACTCTTTGAAGAACCTGAACCCAGCGCATGTCTTGAATTGAGAATAATAATTTGTTCCGTCTCGTTAAAATCAAGATTATTCTCAGTCATACCCCCGTCATAAGTATCACTACATTATAAATGACTGTGAATTACGTTTTCAACGCCCGCCTGAGTTATGGTGTTTGATCATGTATTCATCCAGTTTATTCATCGTTGGTGAGTCTGATTCTTGGTTTATAATCTAAACTTAGGAACAGAAAGGGTAGATCAAGGAATAACGGTCGCGTACGTTTTCACTCTTTATGTACCGCTTTTATTGTATATTCTTGTCCGCATCTATGACATGAGAATGTCGAGCTTTGTTTTTTGATAGTCCAGGTTAGTCTTCCAACCGATATATGTGCCCCGCATTTTATACAAATCATTTTATCACCTTTTTAGTTACAGCTATTAAATTATCTATAATTTATTGACAATAAGTATTTTTTCAGTTTGAAAAAGTCATAACCACCGTTTCCCTTTCCACACGCACTCGCGTTTTGTTTTTTGAGGAGGCTGGGGAAGTATACTAGAGAGATAGTCAAACCTAGTCCTGTTAGGATGACAGCGAGGGACTCAAACGAAGCTATACCATTGAGTTATGATGAAGTGAGAATAAAAACATCGATTGAGAGGTCTGTGGTTAGGTATTCTATTTGTCTCTTTCAAACAGCAAATAATGATTAACTATGGTTGGTGATCCTTGAGCCTGATACGTGTGCAGGATCCAACCCTCTTTTTGCTGTTTCTCAATAATCTCACTTATTCGTTTATGATGTCCTACCTGAACGCATGTCCATTCTTTCAATATTCATCATCTCCTGAAATATGTGCACTTACTAATTTGTATAAGGATTGTTCCAAATATACGGAAAAATATCTATTATTAATCGGTGATTCTGGGATATTTTCTCATTGATAGAAAAGGGAGTCTATTTAGGAAGCACACGCGGTTATTCTATTCAATGAGAATCACAGTCGATGTTAAGCCTAAATCAAAAAAGGACAGCGTCGAGGTTATTTCCAAGGGTCATTTCATGGTCCGCGTTAGGGCACCAGCATCCAAGGGAAAGGCGAATGTTGCTGTGACCAAGTTATTGAAGAAATATCTGGGTAAACCAGTGTCGATTATTTCAGGTCACACTTCATCTAGGAAGATTTTCGTCGTCGAGGAATAACCTATAAACGGTCCACCCATTTATCTTCGATAATATGCAAGTTCTTGAAGGTCTGAGGACCGTTCAGATCGAGTACGCTGACGGGTTAGATACTGAGGTTTATATCCTTGAGTGCGAGGGCGGTCTCATCTTGGTTGATGTCGGCTTTACCCCTCTGTGCCATGAAAACATACAGAAGGAGCTAGACACGATGGGCTCTAAATGGGGTGATATCAAGATGATTATCATAACCCATGCCCACGGTGACCACATCAACAATCTGGCCCAGGTCAAGGAGCTAACAGACGCGGAGGTCGTTATTGGGGAAGGAGATGAGGCTGCTCTTGAGGAAAGGACTGGGATAAAGGCCGATATCATCCTTGGCCAGGGCGATGTGATTGGCGCTTGCGGCAACATCGAGATAATCCATGTCCCAGGGCATAGCCCTGGAAATCTTGCCCTCTACATGCACAGACATAAGGCAATCATCGCTGGAGACACAATCTTCGGGGACAATGAGAGAATAATTGAGGCCCCACCGAAGAAGTACTGTAATGACGCTGACTCAGCGGCAAAGAATCTGGTTATACTAGCAGAATACGACTTTGACGCGCTGCTATTGAGCCATGGTCTAAATACTTACGCAGGTGCAAAAGAAAAAGTGATGAAGCTGATCGAGAGCTGTGTTTAACCGAGCTTCCCGATTACTTCCCTGACTACTTGGCCCGCCTTGACGCCAAGCTCGTTGGCCGCTTTCGTGGCGAACTTTATCTCAGCGTTGAGAACGTCTTCGAAGCTACCTACACCGCTGACGGTGGCCGCTGCGAACCCGACTTTCGCGGCAACCTCAGTACTCAGGTATCCGCACATCACGAAACCCTTTTCGCCCTTGATGAGGATAAGGTTCGGCCCGCCTGGAATAGTAGATAATACTCCCTGGAATGACTTTCCGTCAAACTCGAATTTGTCTATCTCAAACATTTCAAGTAAAGTAGAAGGATATAATAATAAAAAGTATGCTCGAAAAGCAGGATAGATGGGTGGAGAGACTAACGCCATTCGTTTATTATTCTTATGCCCTCAACTGCATCAGAAGCGGCCGCATCCGCTCCTATTCCGGAAGCGTACTTCTGGTTAAGAGGCGCACCACCAATAATGATCTTCACTCCATCCCGTAGACCGGCCTCCTCAAGCTGTTTGACCACGTTCTCCATCTCAACCATGGTGGTTGTGAGGAGTGCAGACATCGCGACAATATTTGGTTTGTGCTCTTTTGTAGCCTCTACGAATTGATCTGGGCTGATATCAACGCCCAGGTCTATTACATCATAGTTCTGGGCCCTGAGGAGGGAGACGAACACGTTCTTTCCAATGTCATGGAGGTCTCCCTTCACGGTCCCTACGATGGCTGTTCCCGCCTTTTCTATCTCACTCTCAGCCAGGTGGGGCTCCAGGTACGTCATGCCCTCTTTCATGGTCTCGCCCGCCATTATAAGCTCGGCGAGGTAGTACTCGCCCTCTTCGTATTTATTGCCGACTATCTCCATGCCTTTGGCCATTCCGTTGATCACAATGTCGTATGGTGGGACGCCTGAATCAATGGCACTCTCGCATAGTCCCACAATGGAGTCAATGTCTAGCTCAACGATAGCCTCGCTGAGTTTTCCCAAGATCGCTTTGTTATCGCTCATCATCAGTACTTCCCGTATTTCCTTACCAGTTCAATTACCCGCTGATAGTTCTTGAAATTAACGGTGTTGGGGATACTATGATCGCTGTGGTAGATGTAACCTCCTCCGACTTTCGCGGCCGATACCTTCTCCCGGATCTCTTTCTCGATGGGCCCAGGTTCGTCAAGGTTCATGAGCCTCACGTCGATACCACCCATGAAGGATATCTGGTCCCCGAACTCCTCCTTGAGCTCGATGACATCCATTCCAGCCTTGACCTCAAGGGGTTGTAGGCAGTCGATCCCAGCGTTGATGAAGTAAGGGATCAGCTCCTTGACGTTCCCGCAGCAGTGTAGAATTACCTGCATGTCCCTAGCGTGGAAGAAATCGCATAGTTCCTTGAATATGGGGTGGAGTTGGTCCTCGTAATGCCTTGGCGAGAAGAATGGTCCGTGCCTGTATCCAAGGTCACAGAACAAGAACGCGCCGTTAAAATGGAATCCACCATCAATCATTCTATCACACATTGCCATCACCAGATCGGTGTCGGCCCTGTACATGTCCTTGATCCAATCGGGCTCACGGAGGACTGCTCTGAGCAGTCTCTCAGAAGCCACGTATTTCTGTAGCTTGTCGTAGCCCACAATTGCGTTGAATGTGATGTACTTGCCGAGGCTCCTTTCCCTCTGGTTGCCTCTGAGGTCGCTGACCCAGTCGATGCGCCTATCGCTGGGCTCAAGTCTTAGTTTAAGCTTCTCCCAGTCCTCCCTTGATTTACATGGGTAATCAACGATCAGCGGCGTTGTTGTAAAGTCTCTGTGGTTCTTCCTGACGCCGCCGTAGCTGTCGCGTTCGGTAATGTACTCGTCATCGATGGAAATAACCTCCTCCTTGTACTGGGGGCCGGTATCGCTTCCGAACCCAACCATCTCAAAGCCAAAGTAGTCGGTGGGTTCGATTCCTGAGGGTAGTCCCTCGTTCCTCCACCTGTCAACCGTCGCTTGCCAGATATTGTCAACTATGGGCACCCTATCGACCTCCTGATGGTCAATAGTCATCCTAATTCGATCCCTTGAGTTCAAAGCAACCACAAAATAGTGTTTGATGCGAGACTATTTTACTGTTCGCAGATAATAATAACAGCAATCACATCAGATTTTCACTCCGCCAAAATTATAATAATCTCTTATCCACCCTTTGGCATGATTATTTATGGCATACAGGGACTCATCTGCCCCGATTGATGACAGGGTAAACGACCTGATATCCAGGATGACTCTAGAGGAAAAGGTAGCCCAGACGCTCTGCATCTGGGAGGTCTACAACGAGGAGCTACTTGACGGGAACGGTGACTTTGACAGGGAGAAAGCGGATGAGTACTTCGCGGACAAACACGGGATCGGGGAGATCAGTATGCACTATGACGAGGGAGGAGGAAAGCCTCCTCGCGAGATGGCGAAGCTGACAAACAAGATCCAGAAGTACGTTATACAGAAAAGCAGGTTAGGTATACCCGTCATCTTCCACGTAGAGTGCCTGCATGGTCATGCGGCCATCGGAGCGACCAGTTTTCCCGTCCCAATCGCCATGGCATCCACGTTTAACACCGCCCTAGTTGAGAATATCTACGCAAAGACGGCGGAGGAGGCAAGGGTGCGCGGCGGTCACCATGCCTTGACCCCTGTCGTTGATGTCGCGAGGGACCCGCGTTGGGGAAGGGTCGAAGAGACATTCGGAGAGGACCCTTACTTAGTAGCTGAGATGGGCATCGCGGCGGTAAAAGGGCTCCAGGGAGACTCGTCGTTCAAGGACAAGAAAAGGGTCGCTGCAACGTTGAAGCATTTCGCGGCTTACGGGGAACCTGAGGATGGATCAAACGCAGCGCCTGTAAACATATCTGAGCGGGTTCTACGAGAAGTCCATCTGTACCCATTCAAAGAGGCTATTCAGAAGGCTGGTGCACTAGGCGTTATGCCCGCTTACCACGAGATAGATGGCGTCCCCTGCCACGCCAACAAATGGTTGATCAGAGATGTTCTTCGCAGTGAATGGGGCTTTGATGGTTTCGTTGTCACTGACTACAACGCCCTCAGACAACTACATGCCAGGGACGATCTAGGGCACCATGTAGCGTCAAGTTTCAAGGACGCAGCGCGGATCGGCATCAACGCCGGTGTGGATATGGAGCTGCCCGATCCGTTCGCCTACCCACATCTAGTGGATTTGGTCAATGAGGGAGAGGTTGAGGAAAATACTCTAGATGAAGCTGTGAAGAACATACTGCGAATCAAGTTCAAGCTGGGATTGTTTGATGACCCCTACGTTGATCCAGAAAGTGTAGAGGCGGTTGTTGGTAGCATGGAGAACAGGGAACTGGCTCTGGAAGCCGCCCTTGAATCAATCACTCTGCTGAAGAATGAAGGCGGGTTAGCCCCGTTGAACATGGAGGAATCAAAGGTCATAGCGGTCATCGGCCCAAACGGGGACCGAAGGATGCTTGGAGGGTACGCGGGTGTTCCTGACCACAATGTTTCTCTCTATGAGGGAATCAAGGCAGAAGCTGGGAATGATACTCATGTCCTGTTCAGCGAGGGATGTAAGATTACGATCGGAGGAAACTGGGCGGACGATAAGGTTACACCATTCAATCCAGAGGATGACAGGAAGAGCATAGTCGAGGCAGTAAAAACAGCTGAAAAAGCTGACGTTGTCGTCCTGGCGATAGGGGGAAACGAACAGACTTCACGCGAGGCATGGGCAACGGACCACCTGGGAGACCGCCCATCATTGAAGATGGTTGGCCTTCAGGAAGAGCTTGTTGAGGCCGTGGTGGATATCGGTAAACCTGTCATCGCGGTGGTTTTTGGTGGGAAGCCGTTGAACCTCACGCGGTTATCCGAGATTGTGCCCACAATATTCCAAGTCTGGTACCTTGGCCAAGAATCAGGGACAGCAATCGCTGATGTGCTGTTCGGCAAGTATAACCCGGGGGGAAAGCTGCCCATCAGTTTCCCTAGATCAGTCGGGCATATCCCCAGCTACTATAACCACAAGCCTATCGCAAGGAGAGGGTACCTGTTTGACGACGCTTCACCCCTGTACTCGTTCGGATACGGGCTAAGCTATACGACGTTTGAGGTAGGTAACTTGCGCCTGAAAAAATCTGAGATAGGTATCAACGAATGTACATCAGTATCCATTGACGTGAAAAATACGGGGAATACGGCTGGTCACGAGGTCGTCCAGCTCTATATCCGGGACAAGGTGAGCTCAGTAACTCGTCCTGTTAAGGAGTTCAAGGACTTTGAGAAAGTCTACCTGGAACCCGGTGAAACCAGAACGTTATCCTTGACAA